>Ga0207772_100013_pt1 | contig 255482 bp, 245 predicted proteins | sample A23M3SouthBayCA_2_FD_187750 | JGI IMG/M metagenome (GOLD analysis project Ga0207772, IMG submission 187750) | Aerobic enrichment media microbial communities from Eden Landing Ponds, California, USA - A23 M3 (2) (SPAdes) | ecosystem: Environmental > Aquatic > Marine > Unclassified | place... | reverse complement strand
CCCCCCTGCCGATGAACAAGCGGACGCTGACGGTGTACGACCGGAACCAGACGGTGAACATGTCGTTCGAGTCCCGGATCGGAGCGGGGACGACGTCGCTCGCGGGCGACGAGGCACAGTTGCTCGTCGTCAACCTGACGGCCGGCCCGAGCGAGGAGGGACTCGGTAACGGCAGCGCCCAGATGAACCTAGAGCGACTCTTCCGAAACAACTCCAACGTGACCTCGGCCGAACTGCTCGACGACGCCGAGGGCGTCGGGGCGTTCGACGAGGACGGCGAACTCGAAACGTCCTACACGCCCGAATCGAGCGGCGCGTACGGCTTCGTCCTGGTGTCCGTTGACGACGGACCGGGCGTGTCCGTGGAGAACCAGTCGGTCGCCGTGGACGGCAACGTGACCGTCGTCGGCGTCGAACAGGCGCTGGTCCGCGAGGGCGCCTCGACCGTCGAGCCAACGCAGAACCAGCTCAACCCCGGCGACAACGTCACGTTCGACGTGGAGACTGACCTGGAAAACGAGTCGGCCACCCACGCCGTGATGCTGTTCCGGAAGGGCGAACTCCAGCGCCAGTCTAGCACCGTTCGCGTGACCGGCGAACTCAACGAGAGCTTCTCGGGCGAACAGGTCTCCGTCGAGACCTCTTGGGACCGCGTCAGCGGCGTCGCGACGGTCGAGAACGGGACGATGGTCGGGAACGCGAACGTCTCCGACCTCCAGACGATTCCGGCAACCGGGTTCGCGGGGCTGTTCGGGATGGTGCTCTCCGGAGCGACGGCGACCGGAGACACCTCCGGTGACGTGATCCACGCGTCCGCGACGGTTGCCTCCGCCGACGGCCCGAACGGGAACGTGACCGTCGAGACGCTCGACACCTGGCCGAATGGGGCCTACGAGTACGTCCACGTCGCGGTCAGTAACGAGACCGGGACGGTGTACACGGACAGCGGCACCGTCGCGCTGAGCCAGGCCGGCGGTCCGAACGGACAGGGGCCGCCGGACGACGCAGGCGGTCCAGATGAGGCGGGTCCACCTGACAACGCCGGCGGTCCGAACGACGACGCAGACGAGGAGTAACGACAGCGAGTAGCCGGACCGCGCTATCCGGTCCCACGTTTCCGTCGCCGCGCTACAGACTTTTACGGCGGAGAGAACCGCACTCGCCCTCGCTGCTGCGTGTCTCCGTCGCCCGCTCGCCGGCGAGACTTCTTCCAAGAGTGTCAGTGCAAAAGAAATATATCCTAACGAACTGGATTGTTCCGACAATGGTACTACGCCAGTCCGCAAAAACTGCCCTGATATGTTCGATCGCAGCGGCGTTGCTGCTCGCGTCCCCGCTCGCCGCCACCGCCGTCGCGACGCCCGTTCCTAGCGGGCAGACGACGACAGTTACCGACGGCGTCGACGTGTGGGAGCGGTCACTCCTCCCGTTGCGGACCACCTCCGACGGCGCGACGACGGTTACGGCTCCGAACGCCTTCGTCAACATCGAATCCGCGTCGACCGGTGACATCCCGCTGAACCGCGACGCGATGACGATCCACCAGTCCGGCGAGCCCATCGAGATGCGCTTCGAATCCACGACCGGCGCCGGGACGACGGCGGTCGCCGGCGAGGAGGCCCAACTGCTCGCCGTCCGGCTGTCCGAGCGCCCGAACGCGACCGGACTCGGGGGCGCGGGGACGGACCTCGCCGCCGTCTTCAGTAACGACTCCGACGTCGCGTCGGTCGACCTGCTGGACGACGACGAGGGCGTCGGCGCTATCACCGACAACGGCGCGCTCGACGCGTCGTACACCCCCGACGACGGTGGCACGTACGGCTTCTTCCTGGTGACCGTTGACGACGGCTCGGGTCTCTCGGTCGACGGGACGAACGTCTCCGTGGACGGGAACGTGACCATCGTCGGCGTCGAACAGACGCTAGTCCGGACCGACGCCTCAACGGTCGAGACCGGGGAAGCGCAACACAGCGTCGGAGACAACGTCACGTTCGACGCCGAGACCGGTGCGGACGACGAATCGGTCTCCCACGCGGTCGTGCTGTTCCGTCCGGACGAACTCGCGAGCCAGTCTAGCACCGTGACGGTGACGGGCGAACTGAGCGGGCCTCTCTCGGCCGAGCAGGTGTCTGTCGAGAACTCCATCACCGGCGTCAGCGGTGTCTCGACGGCCGGCGGCAACCGCGTCCTCGGCGTCGACCTCGCCGGGTCGCCGACGCTGCCGGCGATCAGTTTCCCCGGCCTCTTCGGCCTCGTCTTCACCGAGGCGTCACCGCAGGCGGGGTCCGGTGACGGGGTGATTCACGCCTCCGGGTCCGCGGTCACCGACGACCCGACGGCGAACGTGACCGTCGAGACGCTCGACTCGTGGCCCAATGGGACGTACACGTACGTCCACGTCGCGGTCGGCGAGGAGTCGGGCCAGTTCTACAGCGAGTCCGGGACCGTCTCGCTCAGCCAGTCCGACGGTTCGAACGGGAGCGCCGACGACGCGACGGAGACGCCGAGCGACGGCGGCGACGACGGAAGCACGGGCGGCTCCGGCGGCTCGGCCGACGCGGATAGCGGCGGTGACGGTGGCGACGGCGGTTCGGACTCCGACGGCGGCGGAGCCGCTCCCGACACCGAGACGGCGGAGGCGACCGAAACCGGAACGGCGACCGATTCGGGAGTGACGACGACCGACGACGCGACCGAGACGGCGACGACCGGGGACACCGAGGTGACGACCACCGCCGGTGGCGGCGGTCAACCGCCGACCGACGGCGAGACTGCGACGACGGCGGTCGCGACGACGAGCGGAAGCGGTCCGGGCTTCACCGCGCTGACCGCCGCGATCGCCCTGCTCGGTGCGGGGCTCCTCGCCCGACGACGCCGCTAACATCACCAGTCGCGACCGCCGCACAGCTTTTGTGCGGGAGTCGCCTGGTGCGTGTAGATGCTGCCCCTCGGCCACCTCGCCGTCGCGCTCCTCCCGGTGTCGCTGTACACGCTGCTCCGGAAACGCCGGCTTCCCGTCGGACGAATCGTGATTCTCCTCGTGCTCGCGACGCAACTCCCGGACCTGATCGACAAGCCGCTGGCGTGGACGTTCGGCGTGTTACCCAGCGGTCGCATGCTCGCCCACTCGCTGGTGGTGAGCCTGCCCGTCCTGGCCGGTCTCACCGTCCTGGCACGCCGTCGCGGCAGGGGCCGGCTGGGACTCCTTTTCAGCGCCGCCTACCTGTCGCACATCGCCGGCGACTTCTACCCGATCCTCTATCGTGGGACCGACTACTACTTCTTCCCGAACCTGTTCTGGCCGCTGCTTCCGGCGAACCCCGACCGCGCGGCCTCGTTCGCCGCCCACGGGCCCGAGAGCGCCCTGTCGCTCCTCGTCTGGGTCTCCGTCTTCGGCTGTGTCACCTGCTACGGTGTCGTCTCGATGTATCGACGCCGACGCCCCGCCGCGCCCGTCTGACAAGCTTCCGTCTCGCGTCGCGTTGTCGATGTCACGACTCCCCAGACGAACCTAGCGGTGTTCGAACGTCGTTCCAGAACTCTCGATGCCGAATTGTACACCTGCCTTCCTGGTTTGTCTTTTGGTCGACCGCTCTTTTGCAGGGAAACGCGTTCTTATACGATACTCTCCCACATATTCAAACGAGTTGATAGGATATGGGGAAATACGCTAAACCATCTCGCGCCGCGAAGATCAAGTGCATCGAGTGTAACTCACCGGTCGTGACGACGGTCGACGAGGAGTACGTCTGCGTCAACTGCGGGGAGGCACCGATCGAACCGTCGATCCGTTCCTGACCCCGACAGTCGGACCACCGCCTCGCTCGGCGGCCGGTCCATTCTCGCCCCGTAGTGGCCCGACCGACGACTGCGGTTCGCGGAACTGACCGGTTCGACGGAGGCCGGATCGTGACGCCGAATCGACACTGACCCCTCAATAACCAGGGTAGGGGGTCGGAACGGTACCCTAGACGTTTATCAGCGATCACACATCTTATTAGGGGTAATGGACGACCCCCTTCCCGATATCATTCTGCAACCGGGCCTGGATCGGGTGTTCGAGGCGCTGTTCACGCGGCGGCGGCGACTGATTCTGTTCATGCTGAAGCGCAGCGACCCGCGGCCGGTGGTCGACTTCCTGCCGCGAAGCGCGAAAGCGAGCGAGTCCACGAGTATGCAACTCCAGCAGGACGACCTGCCGCGACTGGCAAGCCTCGGGTACATCGAGTGGGACCGAGACGCCGGCGAAGTCTCGAAAGGCCCCCGGTTCGAGGAACTCGAACCGATGCTCGACCTCCTGGAAGAACACGCCGACGAGTTCCACACGGCGTGGACGAACAGCCGACGCTGATCCGGCCCGCGTCTCGGACCTCACTCGTCCGGCGCGAGCACCGCTCTCCTTCTGGGGCTTCGTGCGGGGATCGGAGTCCAGTATTGCCCGCTGACTACTCCCGACTCGTCGAGAGCCGCAGACCGGTAATCGGGTCCCGCGTGTCTTTCACGAACGTGTGCGTGCCCGTGATTCGAGCCGACCCGGTGATCGTGGGAACAGTAAGGGTGACGCCGTCCTGCGCGTTCGTATCGACGATTCGACCTTCGAAGCGGGTCCCGACGATGCTCTCGTGGAGGTACGGTTCGTCGACGGCGAGCGCTCCGGCGTCGTGGAGGAGCGCCATCTTCGCGCACGTCCCGGTCCCGCAGGGCGAGCGGTCGACCTGCCCGTCGCCGAAGACGACGATACTGCGGTCCACGTCGTCGGACGCGTCGTAGATTTCGGTGATAGTGACGCGTCCGGGCTCGCCGGAGAGGGGGTGTTCGATGTCGAGGGCGTCGTTGACGGCGTCCCGAATCTCGAGTCCCCAGTCGACGAGGTCGTCGGTCCGCGTGGTGTCGACCGACACGCCGAGGCGGTCGCTGTCGACCAGCGCGAAGTAGTTGCCGGCGTAGGCGACGTCGACCGGAAGCGGCGAGTCCAGGAACGAGACCGGGACCGTGAGCGTCTCGTAGACGAACGATTCGACGTTCTCGATCGTGACCGCCTCGACGCCTCCATCGGCGTATCGGGGCGTCGCGTCGACGACGCCGGCCGGCGTCTCGACGCGGATGGTCGGTTCGGCCGCGAGGTGTCCCAGTTCGACGAGCGCGGTCACGATGCCGATGGTCCCGTGCCCGCACATGTCCAGATACCCCTCGCTGTCCATGAAGAACGCGCCGATGTCGGCGTCGCCGTCCCGCGGCTCAACGAGGACCGCGCCGAACATGTCGTCGTGGCCCCGCGGCTCCCGCATCAGCAGGTCGCGGACCCAGTCGTACTGCTCGGCGAACGAGTCGCGCTTCGCGCGGACGCTGTCGCCGTCGAGCGTCGACCGGTCGACGCCGTCGAGGAGGATTCGCGTCGGCTCGCCCTCCGTGTGCGTATCGACCGTCGTGAACGAGGCGTCCACGGGCACGTCGCCGAGGTCACCGTCGATGTTCATTCGTCAATCGTCTCCAGATTCTCGATCTGCTCGGGCGACCAGTCGTAGTACGGTTCGTCGACCGCTCGCAGCGTCCGCACGCACTCGTTGTACCGCGCTCGCGCCTCCGGCGCGTAGGGGTCGTTGGGGTTCGTCTGAATCCACTCGCGGAGCTCTTGGAGCGCCCTGGGCGAGTAGCTGTCGATGTTGTCCTGTCGCTCGAGCAACTCGAGCTTCCGGTCTTCGGACCGCATCGACCGGACGAGGATGGCGGTCGCGACGCCGGGCAAGACGAGTAGCGAGAGTCCCATCGTCACCCACGCGAGGGTCGACAGCGCCATCTCAGTCACCCCCCTTCGAGGCGGCTCCCGGTCGGTCGTCTTGCGGGTCGCCGACGACACTCATCACGGCCACGCTCGCGACGACGAGCGCCGCCATGAGTGCGACGCCGACGATCGTCAGCGTTTGGTTGTCGGTGCCGATGTTCGTCACGACGCCGTAGCCGAGGATGAACACCATCACGACGGGAATGACGTACTTGACGACCGGGTTCCACCAGCGACCGACGTAGACGCCGGCGTTCCGGTTTAGGTCGATGACGCGAGCGCGCTCCGGGCCGAACTTCCACGCGACGAGCGCGATGATCGACAGCGTCGCGAGCGGCAGACCGAAGCTGCCGAAGATGAAGTCCATCTGCCCGAGGAACGACGAGGAGTACGCGCTCGGGAGTCCGAACAGCCAGATGGTCCCGCAGACCGCGAGCACCGACCCCGTCCGCGACAGCCGCGTCTCTTCGGAGACCGTCGTCACGCCGACTTCGGTGATGCCGAGGCCGGAGGTGAACGTCGCGAAGAAGAAGGAGACGAAGAACACGGCGGCCCAGGCCGCGCCGCCGGGCAGTTCCGGAAACACCTCGGCCAGCGAGATGAACAGCAGGTTCGACCCGGCGGTCGGTTCGAGTCCGAACGCGAAGACGACGGGGAAGGTCGCGAAGACGGCCAGCAGCCCGATGCTGGTGTTTCCGATCGCGGTGAACATGCCGCCGCCGAGGGGAACGTCGTCGTACCGGCCGAGGTAGCTCCCGTAGGTGAGCGCGATTCCCCAGCCCAGTCCGGTCGAGAACAGCGCCTGGCTGAGCGCCGCGACCCACATACTCCCGCGGGTGAGGTACTCCCAGTCGGGGGTGAACACGAATGCAAGTCCCTCCATTCCGCCCGGGAGGGTGACGCCGCGAATCGCGACCGCCACCAGCGCGAAGACGAGCAGCGGAATCATCCACTTCACGACGCGCTCGATACCGCGGCGAATCCCGAACACGAGGACGCCGGCGAGTCCAGCCATCGTCAGCGTGTGCATCCCGACGACGAGCGCCGTGTTACCGATGAACCCGTTCCAGAACGCCTGCGGCTGGAATCCGGCCTGCGTGAAGGTCCCGAGCAGCGAGTGGCCGGCGTAGTAGAGCGCCCACCCGATGATCGGCGAGTAGTACGACATCAGCGCCACGTTGACGAGAAGGACGACGAGTCCGAGTCCCCGTGCGCGCTTGCTCCCGAGCACCTGATTGAACGCCCCGATGACGCCGTTGTTCGTGTACCGACCGATCATCGTCTCGGCCATGAGGCCCGGGACCGCGACGAGGTACAACAGGAGGACGTAGGCGACGAGGAACGCCCCACCCCCGTTTTGCCCCGTCGTGAACGGCATCCGCCAGATGTTCCCCGCGCCGACCATCGCGCCAACCAGGGCCATGAGGAAGCCGAACCGACTCCCCCACTCCTCTCTCGCCGTTCTCGCCTCTGTGTCTCCCATGATAATCGTACACGGTTCGTCCTAGAGGTGTCAGTTATATCCGTAACCGACCATGGTTGGCATCTCGGTATCCCTATTGTCCGCACGGGTGAGAGCGATATGTGTAGAGATACCGTCCGCCACGGTGTCGGCCGATGTCACGGCCCGCGCGCCTACTCCGTCTCGACGCCACTCCGCCGTGTCCGGTACGCTTCGTGTAACTGCTCTCGTTTGAGGAGCGCGAACCCGACGACGACGAGCGCGAACCCGACGAGGGTCTCGGCCGTCACCGGTTCCGTGAACAGGAGCCAGCTGAACACCGTCCCGAACATCGCGGTCGCGTAGGTGACGAGATTGAGTTCGACCGACCCCAGTCGCGGGAGGAGCGAGAAGTACAGCAGGTAGCCGGCCGCGCTCACGAAGACGCCGAGATAGACGAGTCCGACGATGCCCTCGACGGACCACTGCACCTGCGAGACGGCTTCGCTCGGGCTCGCGAGGCTGGCGAGGTGTGTGACGGCGGCGCCGACGACCATCGCCCACGCGGTTCGCGAGGGAAACGGCATCTCCGCGTCCGCTCGCTGCGTGAGGACGCCGCCGAGCGCGAAGGACGCGGCCGCGAGGACCAGGACCGCCTGACCGACGGCGTTCCCCGAGAGCAGGTTCGCGGGGTCCGGACTGGTTATCACTAACAGGCCGAGGAACCCGACGCCGACGCCGGCCAGTTCGGTGAGCCCGAACGTCTCCTCGGGGAGGAACACTCTCGCGAACCCGACCGTCAGTATCGGAATCAGTCCCGTGAGGACGGCGGCAATCGCGCTCGGGACGGTCTGCTGGCCGACGTTCTGGAGGACGCTGTAGCCGGCCAGCGTCAGGAGGCCGCCCGAGAGCACCGCGGCCCAGTCGCGCGCGTCCCGCGGTCGCCAGTAGTCCTCCGACCGCCCGACGTACAGGAGCAGGGCGACCGCGCCGAGGTCCAGGCGGAGCGCGGCGTACAGAATCGGCGGGAACGCGTCGAGGCCGACCGTCACTGCCGGATACGTCCCGCCCCAGATGGCTGCCAGAAGAACGAACAGGACGGCGGTGCGATACCGGGAGGAGAGGACTGTGCCCGTCATCCCGGGACACCGGACCCGATTCGATATCGCGGTCGGCCGGTCGACTGTCCGATCGCAGCGTCAGTGTCGCCCATCGCATAGGGAGTCGTCGCCCGGAACGGTGAACGCGATGGTTAGTATCCTAACCCTCGTTCGAAGGGCGTTCGTCAGACGGGCCGTCGACGGTGTCGAGCGCGGTGACCGCCGCGCCGAGGAGTTTTCGCTCCGCCCGGCGGAGCGTCTTCGACACGGCGGCGTCGGAGATGCCACAGCGCTCACCCAGCGACGCGAGGGTCTCGTCTCGCGGGGTCTCGAAGTACCCGTGTTCGACCGCCGTGCGGAGGACCCGGGTTTCGGTCTCCGTGAGCCGCTCGCACCCGTCGAGTAGCGCGGATGCCGCGTCGAATTGCCGGACGACGTCGGCGCTCGTCGGGCCGTCGAGGGCGGTGTGCTCGACGACGGAGAACTCGTGGCGGCGGTCGAGCTGGCCCAGAGCCACGTCGATCGCGCCAGCGTCCGCGAACCCGAGACGCCAGCGCTCACGTCCGTCCACGTCGGTGAACGGACCGATGACCGCCCCGCCGTTGGCCAGGACCGGATCGATCGCGACCGCCTCCTCCAGCAGCACGCGGGTCGTCGCCCGCGAGCCGCGTTTCCGCTTCAGTTCGAAGGCCGTAATCGCGTCCGCGTCTCTGAGCGCCCGAAGGCCGGACTCCAAATCTGATCGGTCGTCGGCCGCCGCCTCGACCCAGAGGTCCCACTGCCCGGTCTCGGGCGAGACGTTCCAGTACGGCGTCGTCAGGGCCACGTCGTGGTTCGAGGTCACCCGACCGAGCGGGCAGCCGTCGAGCCAGGTATCGAGCGTGACGCGATGCACAGCGGATGATTCGTGCGGGCCTACATCAAGATATCCAGTCCGGTCGCGAGGGCCGAGAACCGATACCTGTCGTCAGCGGGCAATCATGGGACGGGAGATCTTGAAGTTGTATGTTACAATACGTTTATGTAGGTTGTCAATACAGTTGCAGAAGAGAAATAACTATTGCCAGATTTAGAAGATATATAAACATCTTGCGCTATCTGGGAATTAATTCCGTTATCTACATCCAAAATACGGTAAGAAAACAATACATTTGGTGATACGGCAGAGGGCGTACGCAGCGTAACTACCGAACGACGCTGCCAGACGAGCCGCCGCCGGACTCGCTCCGCGGCGAGTCCGTCGCCTCGAAACGGCCTCTGCGTGACTCCCATTCGACTTGGTGGACCATCGGGCCGCCAGTCACGGTCCCGCCACCTCGAATACGCAACGCAGCGCGCGACTCGACTGGCTGGAAATAACACCAGTACAGATGTGATGGAATGGTCGATCGGTCTGCCAAAGCGCGTTCCGGCGAGTCGAGAGCCGCAAGGAAGTGATTGAACACCGGCGGTCGTCCCCGCGATAGCGGGAGACAGGCCGCCGAGTCCGACCCGTTCGTGCCGATTTCCGTCGGCTTCTCACACCGCATGAGAAGTAACTGAACACGCCGCCGGCTCACTCCGACAACCGCGGGCTCGCCGATAACGTCGGCAAGACAGTGTCTGAAGCGTTTTTCCGAGATACCGGTGGCTCGGACGGAGTCCACCGGAACCCGTCTCGACTGTGAACTGCAATCGTGTTCACCTACTTCTCTGCGCCCAGACGGGCTCCGTCGGTCAGCGGTCGCGGCTCCGATTCTATCTCGCGGCCGGTCGCCCGTCCGACGCTTCGACCTCGTCCGTATCAGTAAATTATTTATGTTAGATGCGAGCAGGGGTGAATATGCGATCAGAGGTCTCTGTCCAGCAGCACGAGCAGGTAGCCGAAATCAGCCCGAACGTCTACGGCCACTTCGCGGAACACCTGGGCCGGTGTATCTACGGCGGGCTCTGGGTGGGCGACGACGACCGGGTCCCCACCGAGGACGGGATTCGCCTGGATACCGTCGACCTCCTGCGGGACCTCGATATGCCGGTCCTGCGCTGGCCCGGCGGCTGTTTCGCCGACGACTACGACTGGACCGATGGCGTCGGCCCGCGCGAGGAGCGGCCCACGCGACGCAACATGTTCTGGACGCAGGGCCGCAGGGACCTGCCCGAGGAACCCAACACCTTCGGCACCGACGAGTTCGTTCGGCTCTGTGAGCTGCTCGACACGGAGCCCTACCTCGCCGTCAACGTCGGCAACGGTTCGCCCGACGACGCCGCCGACTGGGTGGAGTACTGCAACTACGACGGCGGCACCGAACTCGCCGAACGACGCAGGGACAACGGCAGTGACGACCCGCACGGAGTGAAGTACTGGGGCGTGGGGAACGAGAACTGGGGCTGTGGCGGGCGCTTCAGCCCCGAAGCCTACGCCGAGCAGTTCCGCCGATACGCCACCTACCTCCGCGGGTCGAACGGCATGTTGAGCGAGCGCGACATGGAACTGATCGCCTGTGGACACATCGAGGGCGACTGGAACCGCGAGTTCCTTGACGAACTCGCCGACTGCGCGGACTGGGTCGAGGGCCCGTACGACCTGATGGAGCACATGTCCGTCCACCGGTACTACGAGGCCGGCGGCGACACCGACTTCGACGACGAGCAGTACTATCGCCTGCTCGCCCGGTCGCGAAAGGTCGCGGCGGACGTCGACGACCTCGTCGAGGCGCTGTCAGTCTACGCTCCGGATAACGACATCAGCGTCATCGTCGACGAGTGGGGCGTCTGGCACCCCGAGGCGACCAACACCAACGGACTGGAGCAGGAACACACCGTCAGGGATGCCATCTCCGCTGCCGGCGTCCTGGACGACCTGAACGCGCGGGCTGACGTGGTGTCGATGGCGAACATCGCCCAGACGGTGAACGTGTTGCAGTGTCTCGTCCAGACCGACGAGGAGTCTGCCTGGGCCACCCCCACTTACCACGTCTACGACCTCTACAAGCCACACATGGGCGCGACCGCCCTCGACACCGTCGTCGACGGCGAGACGCGGGACGTCGAGGACGAACCGTTCGACGTGCCGCTGGTCAGCGCCTCCGCCTCCGAGCGCGACGGCGACATCTACGTGACGCTCTCGAACCGCTCGCTCGACGACAGCGACCCGGTCGAGGTCACCCTCACCGACGGCGAGGCCTCGGTCGTCGACGCGGAGGCGCTGTTCGCGGGCGATGCCGTCGACGAGTACTCCACCGCAGACAACGCCGAGACGTTCGCGGCCGAGGAGATCGAGGTCGAGGACCACGGCGACGGGACGTTCCTGGTCGAGGCCCCCGCCAGTTCGGTCGTCGGACTGACCCTCCGCCAGTAAGTCCCGGTGCGGTTCGCGGCAGTCTGAAACCGAACGCGGTTCAGAATTACTTCTCGTTTCGCGTTACCGTCGTCTCACGTTCTCGTCGGTTACCGCTCCCAGTCTGCCACGCCGCTCGCACGTTCGCGTCGCTCGTCAGTTTCAGACGGCTGGCTGACGCCCGCTGAGCGTGTTCGAGAAGGAGTCGATTCGCTATCGCGGCCGCGTCACCCTTCGGTGCTGACCATCGACTCGGGCGCCGCGTCGGAGGCCTGTGTCTGGTCGTGCGCTCCGTAGAGGAGGTTCCGGCCGCTGTCCTGCTGGAACAGGTGAAGGTGCGACGGGTCGAACCGTATCGTCAGCGTCGACCCCTCCTCGGGCTGGCGCTCGCCAGAGACGCGGACGCAGCACTCCTCGTCGCCGACGGAGAGGTACAGGAAGTTGTCGCTCCCGACGGGTTCGCGCACGTCGAGGTTCGCTCTGACCGTGTTCTCTCCGGCCGCTTCGACGACGTCGACGTGCTCCGGCCGGATGCCGAGGACGAGTCGGTCGCCGTCGCTGGCGCGCTTGGAGACCCGGTCGCGGTACGTCTCGGGGAGCGTGTAGTCGAACGCCGTCCCGACGAGCACGTCGTCGCGCAGTTCGACGGGGAACGTGTTCATCGACGGACTCCCCACGAAATCGGCGACGAACTGGTTCGCCGGTTCGCCGTAGATTTCCTCCGGCGTCCCGATCTGCTGGATCTCCCCCTCGTTCAGGACGATGATGCGGTCGCTCATCGTCATCGCCTCCTCCTGGTCGTGCGTCACGTAGATCGCCGTCGTCCCGAGTTCGTCCTGGAGCTGCTGCAGTTCGGTCCGCATGTGCAACCGGAGCTTGGCGTCGAGGTTCGACAGCGGCTCGTCGAACAGGAACACCTCGGGGTCGCGGACGATAGCGCGCCCCGTCGCCACGCGCTGTTGCTGGCCGCCGGAGAGGCTCCCCGGCTTCTTGTCTAACTGCCCCTCGATACCCATCATCTCCGCGGCCTCCTCGACCTTGGCGTCGATCTCGTCCTGTGGCAAGTCGGTCGTCAGCCGCAGCCCGTAGGACATGTTCTTCCGGGCGGTCATGTGGGGATAGAGCGCGTAGTTCTGAAAGACCATCGCGACCCCGCGGTCCTGTGGCTGGACGCCGTTGACGACCTCGCCGCCGATCTCGACCGTGCCGTCGCTGATGTCTTCGAGTCCGGCGATCATCCGGAGGAGCGTCGACTTCCCCGACCCCGACGGGCCGACGATCGTGACGAACTCCCCGTCGCGTATCTCCGCGCTCACGTCGTCGACTGCGACGATGCTTTCGTCGTAGACCTTGCTGACGGTGTTTACGCTAACACGTCCCATGACGCGACGTACACAGTTCATAATGAAAATACCTTCGGTTTTCGGGATCACTGGCCGCTATCGCCAGTGCCGTCTCCTTCCCTTCCGGTTACACTTCGTCGGCGGACGCGAGCACCTCGATGTGAAGCGAGAACGCGATACCCGCGAACACGAGGGCGAACGCGACGGTGAGCGCTCCGGCGACGACGGCCAGTAGCAGGGTGGCCATCGCCATCGCGACCGCACCGACCGCGTTGGACGCCGTCCAGCGGACCCCCGCTCTGACCGACTGGTCGAGGGCCGCCCCCCTCGCCAGTTCGACGAAGGTCGGAATCAGGACCAGCGCGACGTACGCCGCGGCGTAGAGCGTGACGATTGCGAGTCCCAGTGCGACGGTCGAGCGGGTCGCGAAGTACCGTCTGACGTAGAGCGCGCCCGTTCCGGCGAGGAGGACCGGAAGTCCGGTGAGCAGCACTGACGAGAGGCCGTGGCGCCGTAGCAAGTCCCGAACGCGGTCGTACTGGATCGAGTGGTCGTCTCGCAACGAGATGATCGCACCGTACGCGCCGAGCGTCGACGGGCCGATGGTCACCACCGGGAGCGAACACAGGACCCACGCGACGCTCAGGCCGACCAGCCGCGGCCCGTTGTCGTAGAAGAACCTGACCGCGGCGAACAGCGACCGGTACACGGTATACGAATCAGCGTCCTTCATCTGTACGACGTAACGGGAAGCGGGGATAAGAAACTACGTGACTCCCTGCATCTCCACGGCCGAGATGAGTTGGTCCTGTACGAGCAGGAACAGCACGAACAGCGGGCCCGACGCGACGAGCGCGCCGGCCATCGTCAGCGCCGGCTGGAAGGAGAAGGTGTCCTGGATGATGACGACGCCGATCGGGAGCGTGTACTTGGCCTCCTCCTGGAGCACGATTAGCGGCCAGAGGAACTGGTTCCAGCTCCAGACGAAGATGAACAGGCCGAGTGCCGTCAGTATCGACCGCGAGAGCGGGAGGACGATGTGCGTGTATATCCTGAACGCCGAGAAGCCGTCGAGCCGCGCCGCCTCCTGTATCTCGTCGGGGATGTTGTCGAAGAACTGGACGAGCATGAACACGCCGAGCGGCCCGGCGACGAACGGGAAGATGACCGCGAGGTAGCTGTTGAGCAGGCCCAGGTTACTGATGAACGTGTACAGGGGGATGATGTTCACGAAGCCCGGAACCATGAAGCTCGCGACGACGACGCCGAGGATGAGCCGCTGTCCCGGCCAGTCCAGGCGCGTCAGCGAGAACGCGACCATCGAGTCGAACAGCAACACGAGGAACGTCGTGACCGACGCGATGACGATGGTGTTGATCGTCCAGGCCACGACCTGTGACTCCGATAGCAATCGCACGTACGTGGCGAAGGTGACCGGCGACGGAATCCAGTTCATCCCGGGCTGTATGGCCGCCTGCTTGGTCGACAGCGACGTCGACACCATGTAGACGTAGGGGAGCAGGAAGACCACGCCCGCGCCGTACATCGCCACGTGAACGAGGACGCTCCGGAGCGACACGTCCGTGAGCGCGCCGAACTCGAACCGAGACGACGCCGTGGCGTCACTCATTCGCACCACCGCCGATGAAGTAGTAGTTGCCGATGGACACGAGGACGAGAATCCCCGTCAGCACGTACCCGACGGCGGCGGCGTACCCGAAGCTCCGCTGATTGAACGCCGCCTGATAGAGGTACATCACGAGCGTCTCGGTGGCCTGTCCCGGGCCGCCGCTCGTCATCACGTACGGCTGGCCGAACACCTGGAACGTCCAGATGATGTTCACGACGACGACGAAGAACAGCGCGTACCGCATCTGGGGAATGGTCACGTCCCGGAACATCCGCCAGGTGCCCGCACCGTCTAGCTTCGCCGCTTCGTACAGGTACTCGGGAACGCTCTGTCGGGCCGCGAGCAGGACGACGAAACTGAACCCGACGAGCCACCAGACGGTCGTGATGGAGATGGCCGGCATCGCGAAGAGTTGCGATTGGAGCCACTTCGGGGGGTTCGAGACGACCATCCCGAGGTAGTGGTTGATGACGCCGTACTGGGTCGAGTAGAAGTCGACCCAGATGGTGGCCGCGACCGTCACCGTCAGGATGTACGGACTGAAGAAGATCGCGCGCAGGACGCCCCGCCCTCGGATGTCCCGGTTCACGCCCAGCGCGAGGCCGAGCGAGACGAGGACGATGGTCGGGACCGTCAGCACGGCGAAGTAGACCGTGTTCCACAGCGCGTTCCAGAAGTCGGGGTCGCCGAGCAGTCGCGCGTAGTTCCCGAGTCCGACGAACGTGGACGCGGACGGATCGAACACGTTCCACTCGAAGAGGCTCATGTACCCGCCCTTCACCAGCGGATAGAGGAGAAACGAGACGAACACCACCAGGTAGGGGAGCGCGAACAGCATCCCCTCGACGAACTGTCGAGACGTTCGGCGCTCCAGGTTGGTGAGGTTCGCGAACCGTCCGGACACGTGGTCTACGATTGACATCGTTTCGAGCCCCTCACAGGTTCGAGTTCCACGTCTCGACGCCCTTGCTCACGGCCTCTTTCGGCCCGAGCTGGTGGCCGTACATCTGGCGCATCCAGTTCCAGTTCGAGGCGTCGTAGAAGTCCGCGTTCGAGAGCTGGGGGAAGTAAGCGAGCTGCCCGTTCTGGGCCATGTCCGTGTAGTACTTGAGCGTCTGGTCCCAGAGGTCGGAGTTCTGTAGTTGGTCGCCCTCGAGAATCGGGTTCCACGCCGGGACGTGGCCCGCCTTCGTCCCCCACTCGGGGTTCTTCTGCGTGATCCACTGTGCGGCCTCGACGGCCTTCTGGTACCGTTCTTCGGTGCCGTCGGGCTGCGTGGGCACGACGAGCGTGTGACTGTCCGTGGCCGCCCGGAGCCGGTCGGCGTTCGGGGTGATTCGCGGCGGCGCGAAGTTCCAGTTGAAGTCCACGTCGGCCATGTCGGCCACGCCCCACGTGCCGTTGATCATCATGGCCACCGACCCGTTCAGGAAGCTCTGGAGGACACGCTCCTCTGACGTGTCGGCGCGGTCCCAGTTGCGCTCGCCGGAGACGCTGTGGTAGTACTCTGCGGCTTCGAGGCCAGCCCCCTGGTCGAAGACGGCCTCGGAGTTGTCCTCGCTGAACATACTCCCGCCCATCGACGAGATCGACGTGTACCACTCGCGGACGCTGAGCCCGTCGACCGGGTTCGGGCCGAACGGCAGGGCGTCGGTCTCGTCGCGGATCGCGTTACACGTCGCCTCGAACTCCGCGAAATCCTCGAAGGGCGGCTCGGCGTCGACCTGGTCCAGAATGTCCTGGTTGATGTACAGCCCGACGGGGTGGGTGTCCATCGGGAGCGCGTACAGTCCGTCGTCGACCTGGCAGGCACCGAATATCTTCTCGACGTAGCCGTCCGTGGCCGTCGCGTAGTCCGAGATGTCCACCAGCGTGTCCTGGAACCGCGGGATGTACGTGGCGTGCGAGATCGCCAGGTCCGGCGCGTTGCCGCCGGCCATCGAGGTGAACAGCTGATTGTAGTACTCCTCCCAGGGCGACCGCTGTCGACTGATGGTCACGTCGCCCACCGGCTGTGTCTCGTTGAACTCCTCGACGATCGACTTCATCACCGCGCCGTCGCCGCCGACGAACAGCGTGTGATAGCTCAGTTCCATGCCGCCACCGCCGCCCGCGTCGCCGGCGGCCTCGCCGTCACTCCCGCTCCCGCTCGTCCCGCCGCAACCGGCCAGGCCGACCGCGCCTGCCACGCCGACTGCTTCGATGAATCTACGCCGTGTCGACTGCTGGGTGCGCTTGCCGTATGGCATACTGCCGCGTTGACATCCATAGTATATAATAGTTGGTGACGGACTAGGAACTATTATATACTGCTATGGCCGCGACCCACGGTTTCCGAGAGACGGCCCGCTACACCGTCAGCGTCAGCCCGACGACGGAACTGGGCGGCGCCTCGACGAGGACCGAGCGGTCGCCCGGCCGCTCGACGGCGATGTCCGCTGGCTCGAAGGCCTCGGTGTTCTCCCCGTCCGAGTAGGCGTCCACGGACAGCTCGTCGAAGAGGACGGTCGCCGACTCGACGCCGATGTCGTCGCTCTCGAGGGACACGGTGATGTCCCGGGCGTCGTTCTTGTCGACGTTCGAGAGCGTCACGTACACCTGTCCGTCGCGTTCGGACGCCGACGCGCTCACAAGGGGCACCTCGTGGACGTCCCCCGAACCGAACTCGTCCCCCTTGCGTTCGACGGTCTCCGTGTCGGTGTCGACGACGGTGTCGAGGGCGGTCGCGCCCATGTGTGGCTTGTAGAGGTCGTAGACGTGGTAGGTGGGGGTGGGCCAGGCGGACTCCTCGTCGGTCTGAACGAGACACTGCAACACGTTCACCGTCTGGGCGATGTTCGCCATCGACACCACGTCCGCCCGCGCGTTCAAGTCGTCCAGGACGACCGCCGCAGAGAGCGCGTCTCGAACCGTGTGCTCCTGTTCCAGCCCGTTTTCGAAGACGGCCTCGGGGTGCCAGACGCCCCACTCGTCGACGATGACGCCGATGTCCGTCCCCGGCGCGAGCAGTTCCAGCGCCTCGGCCGCGCGGTCGACGTCCGTGGCGATCTGCGCGGTCCGCGCGAACAGCCGGTAGTACTGTTCCTCGGTGAAGTCGGTGTCACCGCCGGCGTAGTAGTACCGGTGGACGGAGAGGTGGTCCATGAGGTCGTACACCGTGTTCTCCCCGAACTCGACGCACTCGGCGAGGTAGTCGAGGAACCGACGGTTCCAGTCGTCCGCGATGTGCCCGCAGGCGACCAGTTCCATCGAGCCGTCGCCCATCACCCGGTCGAACGTGTTGAGGTAATTCGCGTAGTGGCGGAACTGCTCGGCGTAGGCCTCGGGGCTGAAGCGCCCGCCACAGCCCCAGTTCTCGTTCCCCACGCCCCAGTAGGTCACGTCGTGCGAGTCGTCACTGCCGTTCTCGGCACGGAGCCGCGTCATCTCGGTCTCACCGTCGTAGTTGCAGTACTCCGCCCAGTCCACGGCCTCCTGTGGGTCACCGGACCCGACGTTCACCGCGAGGTACGGCTCCGCGTCGATTTTCTCACAGAGCGCGAGGAACTCCTCCGTTCCGAAGGCGTTGGATTCCTCCGGGACGCTCCCGCGACCCTGGGGCTACCACATGTTCCGCCGGCGCGGCCGCTCCTCGCGCGGGCCGACGCCATCTTTCCAGTTGTAGTCGTCGGCGAAACAGCCGCCGGGCCAGCGCAGGACGGGCACGTCGAGGTCGTGGAGCAACCCCGCGGTGTCCTCCCTGACACCTTCGTCCGTCGAGACCCGGTCGTCGTCGCCCACCCAGAGCCCGCCGTAGATACACCGACCCAGGTGTTCCGCGAAGTGACCGTAGATGTCGGGAGCGATGCGGTCGATCGGGTTGTGCTGGCAGACGAAGACTTCCGTGTCCATAACTCCGGGTAGTCGCATGCCGCATAAAAAGGTACGCGTCCCCGCGGCGACTGCGGGGCCGTCCCAGTCGGCCGTCTGCCGACGCCGGTCACCGACGACAGCCGTGCGTTCTCGGTCGCGACTGTGAGGTCGTGTTGAACCCGCTCTTGAACGCCTCCTGAATGCGCTCGATGTCCTGCTCCGCCGAGTCGGTTTTGCTCCAGGAGATGTCGGCCTCGTGCATCAGTTCCCGGACGTAGCTCAGGGTGTACTCCACGTCGAACGTCTCCTCGATGTAGACCCGAGCCAGTTTCGGACTCCACTCCTGGGCATCGAATCCCGCCTCAGACGGCGATTGGGTGAGCACCTCGGTCAGTTGTCGCTGTTGACAGTCGTCGAGCTTCGCCGGTCGACCGGGTCGCTTCTCGTCGTAGATGACGTCTTCGAGCGGTTCGTCCTCGAGCCGTTCGAGTCGGTTGAGCCAGTTGTGAATCGTCGTCCGCGAGACGTCGTACCAGTCCGCCAGTTCCGTCTGTGAGACGCCTTCCTTGTGGTTGATTCCGACCGTGATCCGCTGGGTCGCCGTCTTCCCTTCGACGTCCCGAAGATACGCCCGCAGTTCCTCGACGGTGACGTTCTCCGGCCGCCTCGTGGGGTCTGCCCCAGCGTCCGCCGTGCGATCCGCGCGGGGTTCGGTCGGGGATTCCGCTTGTGCCATACGTGACCGTGCATCTCGCTATGTAATTATTTTTTTGCATTGGGGGCGGCCCTGGTCGACCGCTGGTCGCGTGGATGGGGAGTCCTCTCGATGCAGGGCCGACGCAGGGATGCGACGGGTGCCGTGACAACGTCTCGGCCGGACTCGGCGCGTGGGTTGGTCCCGTGGCTGTTCACTCACTTCTCTCCGTGGACGGGCAGGCGACGGCAACCTGGGCCGTCGAGTCCCGTACTCTGACACCACCGAGCATCGACGTGTTCACGTAGTAATCTCCGTCGAATGCGAGTTCGGTCGGCCGCATCCACTCTCGATTGGCCCGCTCTCCATCGCGACTGCCTCACCGCGCGGTATCGACGTGGGAGAGCGACTTGCGGACATTGAGCAAGTGGTGGACTACCGTCCGCAAAACGCAGGATTGAACCCGTGATACACCGCAATTCACTCGCTCGTTCCCGGAATAGAGCGGCCTTCCGGGGTGTTCGATTCGCAACGATTGGTCCACCATACGACCTCGGCGTGTCCGTGACAGTCGATACGAAACCGACGTTGAGCCACGATGGCGGGAATAAGTAGCTGAACACCGGTGCCCGACGGGCCAGTATCGACCCCGGGGCCCCGACAGAATTACTAACGACTGTACTCCTGTTATGGGGAATCAGATTCGAGGGCTGTCGTCTCCCGAAGTCGAACGCGTCTCAAATTACAGATATTGAATGCTCTTTCGGCCCAATCTGGACTGAAGAATCGAATCACAGGACGGTGAGGAATAGATATGTGGCGATAACGAAGGGAGTGTCTCCGAATTGTGGCATATATCGGTCCGAAAATCGACAGATAGTTCGGAGAGGATTCAGTTCGAATTACACCTTCCCAAATATGTCTCGACATAGAGATTCAAATACCAAATCCCTCTTTTATGAGTGTATAATCAAGAATTTCAAATATGCATCCACTATACCTGCCATTGGGTGGTGTGAGCGAGAAGCGCATCCCCTCCCTCGGGGCGGCAGACCGTCGTCACGTCGAAATCAGCAGGTCGGGTGCGATGTACACCGCCGGTGGTCCATTCCGGCGACGAGCCGAACCACCGGCGTCACTCCTCGCTCTCGTAGGACTCGCCGAGAGCGGCCGGCATCTGCGTCGATCCCCAGACGGTGAGGACGACGACGACGGCGGCGTAGGGGAACAGATTGACGAGTCGATTCGGGAACTCGATGCCGACGGTCTGGAACTGGATCTGGAGCATGTCCAGACCGCCAAAGAGGAGGGCCGCGGCGGCCGCGCCGAGGGGGTTGTAGTTGCCGAACAGGTACGCGACGATGGCGATCCAGCCGCGACCGTTGACCATCGTCTGGCCCGTACCGGTGAACGACCCCGCGTGAGCGAGCAAAACGGCCCCGGCGAAGCCGGCCATCATCCCCGAGAAGATCACCGACGCGTATCGCACGCGGGTGACGTTGACGCCGGCAGTGTCCAGCGCCTCGGGATTCTCGCCCGCTGCCTGTACCCAGTAGCCGTACCGAGTGCGATACAGGAACACCCAGGCGGCGACGGCGACGAGCATCGTGAGTAACACCAGCGGTGACGTATCGAACAGAATCGGGCCGAGAACTGGTATCTCGACGAGGCCCGGAACCGTCACGTCGCTGACGCTCACCAGTCCCGGGCTGTTCCGGTTCCCCCAGACCAGTGCCGCGGTAAACGGGCCGAATCCGAGCCCGATGAACCAGACGGCCAGTCCGGCGACGATCTGATTGGCCTTGTACCGGATGAGCAGGACGGCGAACAGGATCGTGTACACGACGCTGATAGCGACCGCCAGCGCCATCGCGGCCCACAGGTCCCCCTGGGTAGGCGACTCGCCGCCGACGATCCACACGAGCGCGCCGGTGTTGGCCGCCCCGAAGATCATGAACCCTTCGAGGCCGATGTTGAACACGCCGCTCTTCTCCGCGTAGAGGCCACCGATCGAGGCCAGCGCGATCGGCGTGGCCGCCTGGAGTGCTCGCTCGACGAATCCAATCGTCATGATGTCGGCCAGCGGCCAGTCGAGCGCGACCGCCGCCGCGAGAGCCAGCAGTACCAGGCCGACGGCCGCACCGAGCCGAAGTTGCGTCCCGCGGTCGCCGAGGGTCATTCGTCCGTCCCTCCCAGGCCCGTGCGGGCGGCGACCATGCGGAACAGTTCGGGTGCCGCGACGAACAGGACGACGAGCCCGTTGATACCGTCGATCAACTGGACCGGCACGTCGCTGTTGATCCGGATGTGGCTCCCGGCCGAGTCGAGCCCGCCGAAGAGCAGGCCAGCGGGCACGACACCGAGGGGGTTGTTGGCCGCGAGCAGACTCACCGCGATCGCGTCGAATCCGTACGTGCCGATCCCGGCGGGGTCACTGTAGTACCCCTGGATCATGATGGCGAAGACCGCGCCCGCGACGCCGGCGATCATCCCGGAGAGCGTCATCGTCGCGACGACCGTCTGTCGCGCGTTCACGCCCGAGAAGGTCGCCGCCGCCGTCTGGTGGCCGCTGGTGACCATGTCGTAGCCGAACCGCGTCCGGGTCAGGAGCGAGGCGACGACCACCACGACAACGAGCGTGACCGCCAGCCCGACGACCGAGAAGTCGGGGACGTCGAAGACGAGCCGCGGGAGTGAGACGTACTCCGGGATGCGAGCCGTGTTGGGTGCGCGGTTGCCCTCCCCGCGGAACGGCCCGTCGACGAGGTACCCGACGACGCCGGTCGCGATGAAGTTCAGCATGATGGTCGTGACGATCTCGTTCGCGTCGCCGTAGGCCTTCAGAATCCCCGGGAGTGCGCCGTACGCGCCGCCCGCGACGACGCCCGCGACAGTCCCGACGACCATCAACGAGACGCCGCCGACGGGTCCGGTCGGGAGCAGCGGCGCGAGCCAGAGGATGGCGACCACCGTCGCGAAGCCGCCGACGACGAACTGCCCCTGGACCCCGATGTTGAACACGCCGGCCCGGAACGCGATGGCCACCGCGACCCCCGTCAGGACGAACAGCGTCGTGAACTTCAGCGTCCGTGCCAGCGCGTTGGCGTCGCCGAACGCCCCGACGAGTACGTTCCGTAAGAACGCGGCAGGGTCGTAGCCCGCCAGCGCCACCACCACGACCCCGATCGACAGGGCCAGCGCCGTCGACGCCGTGGCGATGGCGATGCGCTCGCCCACCGAGGCGTCCAGTAGCCAGCCGGCCGCCCGATCCAGCGTCGTGCGGGCTCGGCCAGGACCGGCGTCACTCACGCGTTCTCACCCCGGCAGAGCGGCGGTCGCTGGTCACGATCCGTCACCTCGCGCTGAGCGAGTGTCGGCGCGGTCGTTCTTCCCGCCGTCGGCGCGCTGTTCGATCGCCGCGTCGCTGTCGTACCCGGCCATCAGTAACCCGAGGTCCTCCTCGGTGACGGCGTCCGGGTCGACGACGTCGACGAACTCGCCCTCGTACATCACGGCGATCCGGTCGGAGAGCGTCTGGATCTCCTCGAGTTTCGAGGAGACGAACACGACCGCGAGGCCGGCGTCTCGCAACTCGAGCAGTCGGTCGTGGATGAACTCGATAGAGCCGATGTCCACGCCCCGCGTGGGGTGAGAGGCGACCATCACCGCGGGGTCGTGTTCGATCTCCCGACCCACGACGAACTTCTGCTGATTGCCGCCCGACAGCGACGCCGCCTCCGCCGAGACGTCCGGTGGCTGTACGTCGTACTCCTCGACGATTCGCTCCGCGTGATCCCGGACGGCCGCCCAGTCGACGAGCCCGCGCTCCACGTACGGCTCGACCGTCTGGAAGCCGAGCAGGCCGTTCCGGACGAGATCGTAGTCCATCACGATGCCCTCCTCCTGACGGTCCTCGGGAATGTAGGCGATCCCCTTCTCGATGTGGTCCCGTCGGCTCGCTCCCGTCATGTCCTCGCCGTCGAACCGCACCCGTCCGTCGCGAACCGTTCGGAGCCCGGTCAGCGCCTCGACCAGTTCCGTCTGCCCGTTGCCCTGCACGCCCGCGATTCCCAGAATCTCGCCCTCGTGGACGGTGAAATCGACGCCACGGACCTGTTCGAGGCCCCGGTCACCGCGGACGGACAGGTCCTCGACCGCGAGCACGGGATCGCCGATATCGGTCTCCCGGGGCCGCCTGTCGAAGTCGATTTCGCGGCCGACCATCATCCGCGCCAGTTCCTGTTCGGTCGTGTCGTCGGTCCCGACCGTCCCGACGGCCGCCCCGTCCCGCAACACGGTTATCTCGTCGGCCGCGGTCAGCGCTTCGTCGAGCTTGTGCGTGATGAACACGAGCGAGTGGCCCGACGCCGTCAGTTCGTCCATGACCTCGAACAGGCCCTCGACTTCCTGGGGGGTGAGAACGGCCGTCGGCTCGTCGAGGACCAGTATCTCCGCGCCGCGGTACAGACTCTTGACGATTTCGACGCGCTGCTGGATGCCGACGTCCAGGTCCCGCACCGGCACGTCGAGGTACCGGTCGACGTCGAACCCGTAGCGGTCGGTGATGGCCTCGACGGCGGCGCGGGCGCTCTCGGTGTCGACCAGTCCGCGTTCTGTGGGCTCGTGACCCAGGATGATATTCTGGAGGACGGACATCGGCTCGACCAACTGGAAGTGCTGGTGGATCATCCCGACCCCCGAATCCATCGCGTCCCGTGGCGAGGCGAACTCCCGGCGCTCGCCGTGGATGAAGATGTCGCCCGCGTCCCGATCGTAGAGACCGTAGAGGACGCTCATCAGTGTCGTCTTTCCCGAGCCGTTCTCGCCGAGCAAGGCGTGGACGGAGCCCGATTCGAGGGTGAAATCGATGCCGTCGTTGGCGACGACGTCGTCGAATCGCTTGGTGATTCCTGCGAGGCGGACCGCAGGGGCGCCCTCGTCGTCCCCGCCGCGCTCTCGCTCAGCCATGGGTCACGCGTACCCCTCTCATGTGAGAACTCATGTGAGAAGCCGAGCGATCAGTTACACCCGGAGGCGGTGCACGGGACTTCGATGTCGCCGTCGACGATGCGCTGTTTGGCCTCCTCGAGGTTTTGATCGACGGCGTCGGGGAGCTGATCCTGGAACGCCTGGCCGATCACGCAGTCGACGGCCTCGTCTTCGAGCCCCAGGGTGTGCGCGCCGGAGACCTCGTCCCAGTTGTCCTCGGCCACGCCGACGGCGACGGTGCGCGTTCCCTCGTTGATGTACTTGACCGCCGAGCCGAGAATCACGTCCTGGAAGTCCGGGAGCGTCTGCGACTGGTCGGCGTCGACGCCGATCGCGAAGCGGCCGTTCTCCTGTGCGGCCTCGAACACGCCCCGACCCGCCGCCGCTGCGGCGTGATAGACGATATCGGCACCGTCGTTGTACTGCGAACTGGCGATGTCCGCCGCGGTGTCGGTGTCCGTGTAGTTGCCGATGTAGCCGACGTTCACGTCGACGGAGTCGTCGACCCACTCCGCGCCCGCGACGTAGGAGCGCTCGAAGGCGTTGATGAGCGACCCGTCGACGCCGCCGACGAATCCGACCTGTGCGCTGTCCGGCGCGGTCGAACTGTCGTCGTGGGACAGTTCCCGGGTCGTCATCGTCCCCGCGAGGACGCCGGCGAGATACGACATCTGGTGGTTCGCCCAGGTGTACCCCGCCACGTTCGGCTCGTCGACGTGGTCGTTGATGAGCATCCAGTACTGATCTTCGTACTCCGGCGCGTTCTGTGACAGCGCCTCGGTGTGGTTGTAGGAGACCAGTACGATCAGGTCGTAATCACCGCTCTGGGCGAGTTCGGCCTGGACCGACTGGTACTGAGACTGCTCGGTTTCCTCGATCTGATTGATGCTGATGTCGTACTCCTCGGCAGCGGACTGGAGCCCTTCGAGTGCGAGGTCGTTGAACGCGCTGTCGTCGAACCCGGCCGGACTGGATACGATGGCGATGTTCGTCGTCCCGCCGCCACCGTCTCCACCGCCGCTGGTTCCGTCTCCGCCATCGCTATCGCCGTCTCCTCCATCTCCGCTCCCCCCTCCACCATCTCCGCTGCACCCGGCTATCAGTGTACTGCCCACGACGGCCGCCCCCGACGCCAGCAGTGCGCGCCGACCGATCGCACTCGTTGCTGAATCCGTGTGAGAGCCTGCTCGGGTGCCTTGTGTTGTGTCACCATCAACCATGGCTATTTTTCACATACGACCATGTACGATAAAAGAATTTCGCAGAAATCAATCAGATTCCGCGGGTCGCGTACGGAGAACGGGACCGCCTCCCAGATGGCGATTTCGTGTGCCAGCGCCTCGTCGATTCCGTGCCACTCCTCGGCGCCGATGGGGACGACGTCGTCCGCGTGGTGTGTGACGAACGCGTCCAGTCGTAGAACCCTTCACTCCCGTCCCCGTCTGTGTCAGCAATGACCGAGTTCGACCCGGCGAAGTTCGAGGAGAAGTACGTTCACTATTTCGACGAACTCGAGACGGCCTACTCGAACGCGTACCAGTCCCTCCACGGGCAGTGTGACTCCGAGATACTCCGGGGAATCGACCGGCAAATCCTCAGCGAGAGCGAGCCAGTCTACGAGGGAGACGGCGACTTTCGCGTCGCGCTCCCCGAGGATACCGCCGAACGGACGGCGTCACTCCCCGGCGACGAGGAAACGGTCACGAGCGTGCTCGAACGGTTTACCGACAACATCGAACAGGAACTGCAGCGGATTTTCGAATTCGAAGAGTGAAGTCCGCGCCCGGTTCGGCACTCAGCACGCACAGCTCTCGGTAACGATCTGTCTGAAATTCCGGCAGCGTCGCACCGTCGCGACATCGTCGAACAAGAACTGTTCCACCGGCCATCCGAAATCCGAACCAGTCTCTCGCGGTGATCGCTGCGTGGAACTGGACTGTCTATCTCGGTGCCCCTCGGTGACGAGGGTCGTCGCCTCGCAGGGCGACTACTGATTGAGGACCGGAGCTTTCAGTTCCGCGACTCGCGCGAGGATTTCATCGACGTTCGCCTCCGAGACGCCGTTGTCCCGAAGCGCCGTTTCGAGGTGCTCGGCGACTGCCCGGAAATCGGCCTCGTCGAGGTCGAGGTGGGCGTGGGCTTCACGCATATCTGCACCATCGTAGTCGACGGGGCCGCCGGTGACTGAACTGATGAACTGGATCTGATGTGCGCGCAGTTCGGCCATATCCTGGTCCGCGAAATAGTGGTTGATTCGCTCGTCTCCGAGGACCGCGTCGTAGAAGTCGGCCACGACCGCTTCGACGGCGTCGCGACCGCCGATCTGGTCGTAGAGTTGCTCCTGCATTGTTGCAATCGAGCGGTTGCGACGGGAGCGAGGAAAGAGCAGTGGCGAACATCTTCGCCTGACTTATGCCAACATGACACGTATCGCCGGAGACACACGAAAGCATCCAGCCACTCGACATTGCCCACCGTCGTTCTCGCAGTGAAGTCTGCGGACCCCCTCGACGGGATGCTGTGAACTCTGGGTCACGGCCTGAAAATCCGACTGTCGAAACGACCGGCAGGGATCACCTCCACCAGATAATATCTGCAGTGTTATAATAGCGCAGAGCAGTAAGATTAGAGATATAAAAATGGGTGTCGGACACACCTGCGTTGATCGGCCCAGCGTTCGCGTCGTCTCTGAATGGGCGGATTGATAGCCTTCCATTTCATGGACAGTGTGTGCGACACGACAAAGGCTGTGATCTGAACGCTATGTAGGGGCTTTTGCATGTTTTATCAGGTTCTATGAATGTATCCAGCTGAACCTTGCACAGGGTTGGTCGCTACGTAGATCAACCCGTTGCTCTTTGGAATCGTTCTGTGGTCCATTTTACACGGATGGCGAAATTAGAGCAACTGAGTCCATGAAATTCCAGAATACGACAGAGAGTACGACAACAGCGAAGCGATAGAGTTCCTCTCACCCACCGTGACTGGCCACCCGATTTTCCCGGATCAGTGTCTCACAGTTCAGGGTTCTTTCGCCCGATATTTTTCAAATCTGATTATTTCAGCCAAACGTTTATTCCCGCCACCATCTCACGCTCACCTGTGCCAACGAAACGGTCCTCGGAGACGGTCAGTCAGTGAATCCGGTACGAGAGCGAACGAACGACTGTCAGCTCGGATAGCGCTGACGACATCCGAAATATATCAGAAGATAATACTTACTATGAATATGGGAATAACGAAGATACTTTCCGACACAGAGCGCCCTCACACAGCGGCCCTCCTGGCTCTGGTCGTCGGTGCGTCGATGATACTGAACCCGCTCGCGGCCGTGGGCGTTGCGACCGCGGAGCAGGGCGACCGTCCGCAGGACACGACCACGGACTCGGGCGACCAGGGTATCCGACAAGGGGCGCAGTCGATCACTGCGACACAGAACGCGACGCCGACAGGCAGCGCAACGCCGAGTGCGACACAGACCGAGACGCCTGCTCGGACCGCGACACCGACGCCGACGCAAACGCAACCTGACACGCCGACAGCGACACCCGTCTCCACAGAGACGGTGACGCCACGTCCCACGCGCACGGTTCGGGACACAGACGGTGATGCCGAGTCGCGACTCGACGCGCCACCTGGAATAGAAGTCACGAACATCTCGGCTCCCGAACGTATCCGCCCCGGAGAGACGTACACGGTGGACGCGACGGTGCGAAACCCCACCGAGGAGAACCGTTCGGAGCGGATCGAGTACCGATTCAACGGCGCAACGGTGAGCGAGCGGCCAGTGGCGTTAGCGGCCGGCGAATCCCGGCACCTCCGCTTCGTGCTGACCGCCGATGGGAGTTTGACCGGAACTGAACCGGTCGATACCGGGACCTACGTTCACGGTGTCCGAAACGAGTCCGGAGAGGGGACGCCGCGCTACCTGCGTGTGACGCCGGACATCGACCTGATGGTCGAGGGCTTTCAGGGCCCTGCTACGGCCCCGAACGACCGGCAGTTCGTGGTACTGGCGACCGTTTCGAACCCCACTGAAACTACGGTCACGCGAGAGGTAACGTACCGCTTCGCGAGGTCGGTCGTCGCAGAGAAGACGGTCACCGTGGGGGGCGGTGAGCGAAAGCAGGTCGCATTCGCCGTCACCGCTGACAGGATCGAGGCGACGGCCACGTCCGTCCAGCGAGGGCGGACGTACGACCACAGCATCGCCACCTCCGGCGGGGCAAGCGACGGGGACGCCGTCCAGTTGCGGAGCGGATCCAGCGCGAGTCCGGACTCGCTGGCCCCACAGGAGCCAACGTTCCCGACAGACGTTCGCGAGGGGGAGCAGTACACTGTCTCCGTCCCCGTCAGAAACGTCGATACCGCCGCATTCGACGGCCAGTTCGTCTACCGAATCGGCGGCACCACCGTCGAGACCCAGAGTATCGAGCTACCCGCCGGCCAGCGCCGCATCGTCGAGTTCGAAATCGCCTATGCGGACGTGGAACGGGCGGCCTTCCCGCTCCCCTCGCAAACCGTGACGCAGTCTATCGCCGTGGGGAACACGTCGCTCGCCAGCGGCGATGTCACGGTCCACGGAAGCGCCACAGAGACGGCGACGGCGACACCGCGCGCGACGCCCGATTTCGTCGACGGACCCGACGAAACCACTACCGCCGCCGAAGAGGCGTGTGAGCGTGGCTTCTTCGCTCGATGCGGGCAAACCACGATCGACCAGATGACGCTGACCATCATCGGGACGGCCAGTTCCGTCCTCGCAATCCTCTACGAACTGTTCACGGGGGCCTGACGGATGGGGCGAGGACTTCCCGCAGTCTGGGGCTCGATCTTCGGCGTTCCGCTGATCGCCGCCGGCGTCTACCTCTACGGGTTCGCGGCCGCGTACCCACTGGTCGCGTCACAGCCCGAGACGCCCCCATTGGTCGGGCTACTCACGGCGGCGTTCGGGCTGTTCGTCACCGGGATGGGGGCGTACGTCCACTATGTCGCCGCGCCGGAGGCCTTGCAGTTACGCGACGGCGAGCGGGTCGTCGAGGACAGAACCCCAGCACAGCGAAACGCGCTCGCGGAGGCCGTGCTCGCCGTCCCCATCCTCGGCCTCGGCGGCTACTTGCTGTACTTCACGCAACGCCCGCTGTTCCAGCCGACGCTCGTGCTCGCCGTCGGGCTGGTTCTGTTTTCCAGGGGACTGTATCGCTACTGGCAGAACACGCTCACGAGATACGTCCTGACGAACCAGCGAATCGTCGAAGAGTATCGGTTCATCTCGCTGCTACGCAACGAGGTCTCGCTGCAGAAGGTCCGCGGCGTCGAGGAGCATCGGTCGGCCTGGGATTCCCTGTTCGGACTGGGGAACGTCACCGTCCGCGCCGGTGCCAGCGGCAGCCTGTCGGTCTCGGTCGAGCAGGTGTACGAACCCGCCGCGTTCGCCGATCTGGTCCGCCGTGAGCTAACGCCCGGGTCGAACGGTGATGTCGCGTCCCGTGAAACCGAGAGTCCGACGGCCGAGACGACTGGCGGTGAATCGAGCTCACCGGCCACCGATGCCGCCGGCGATCCTTCGATCCCCGACGATTCCACGGAGACTGGAACGGACGTAGCCGGTCAGTCCGACAGCGGAGCGAGCCCGCACTAGCTCTGGTTCGTTGGCACTACCACATACGACTGCCAGACTCGGACTTCAACCCGCCCCGGGACAGCCGAGTTCGTACGGGTCGTCGTACACCTTCGGCGGAATCGTGATCTGAGCCGGCTCTCCGTAGTCTGTGTAGAAGAGCGCGACCGTCGCGGTCGCCGTCGCGCCGCGCTGTGAGAGTTGCAGCCGCAGTTCCGATTTGACGGGTCGGTCCGTGTCTGGATCGATCCACAGACGCACCGTCGCGTTCTCGAGGGAGCCACGGTTCAGATTCACGCCGCTCGCTCGGCCGCGGTCCATCACTGACTGGATGGTCTCAGTGCTCGGAGCGGCGCTGATGCGTACCGTTCGGTTCCCGTCGATCGTCTCGTTACCCTCCCAGTAGACGTTCGACCGCTCGAGGAGCGTGAGCTGTCGATGGAGGGGTGTCGCGGTCGCCCACGGCTCCGATCGCGAGACGTTCTCGACTGCGTAGCCGTCCCACGGCTCCTGACAGCCCCGGTATGCCCTGTCCCCATCGACGTAAGACGTGACCGTCTGCTCTCGCGTCCGCGTCGTCGCTCGCATCCGCTTCGCGGAGACGTTTACGACGCCGTTCCCGTCGACTCGCGCCGTCCGCGAGTTCTCACCATCCGACGCAGTGACGTGCATCTCCGTCTCGAATCGGTACGTTTCGACGTTCGAAACTGCGGTATTCACCGCCTCGACGGCCGTGACAGCACGTTCGTCACTCGGCGGCGGACTGCCGCCAGAGAGGGCACTGCACCCAGCGAGGAGGGAAACGAGACACGCGGCGAGGACCAGTCGTCGCATACGTCTTCGTACGCCTCATTCGTGAAAAGTCGTGGGTCCTCCTCATAAGCCGGCCGACGGGTAATATCGGGTGTGGGCCGGTCTTTCTCGAGCTTCTTCACTCCATTCGCCGAGGGGAGCCCACCCCTCGCGCATCAGTTCCCGAGTGTCGTGGTCGCGGAGTATGTTCGACTATAGAGGTGCCATTTCGGTCCCGGATTGAACGTGGCAATCACAGCGGTACATGTGTTATTGTTAGCTGTCGCAAATATGTGATTAGATATACACTAGAGGAATGTCAATATTTCGACTGTACCTCGACTTTCGTCTCGTCTGTTCGCTGTCCAATGTCACTGTCCCAAATACAACACTACCACAAATCATATGACCTTTCGAAATGTTATTTGGACTACTCGATTTCTGGATTCAAACAGATACTCTTGAACGCGTCCAACTATTTCAGATTACACCACCTCGTCTTGAATTGGCCGTCCTCTGTTCAGCAGTCCGAGAGAGCTGATACGAGATGGAGTCTTCACCGACTGCTGTCTAACTCACTGCACACCCGATCGCACGACGGCAGTGCGATCGGTGTGGCACTCGTTTCGATGGGGACGATGGTTCCTCTCGGTAAATTGGTCCGACCGGAACAATATTAACTGACTCAATACTGTGTTCACCCGAATGGACATTGCGTTCGTCTCGAATGTCGTCTATCCGTTCGTAACGGGCGGAGCGCAGAAGCGCATCCACGAGATCGGGACACGCCTCGCCGACCGTGGACATTCCGTCACAGTGTACGGCCGACACTTCTGGGATGGACCCGAAGAGACCGTTCACGAAGGGATGACGCTCCGAGCAGTGAGTCCGGCCCGCGAAATCTACAACGGTGACCGTCGTTCGATAACAGAGGCACTGGCGTTCGCCGTCGATCTTCTCGTCCCGCTATGGCGGAATATCGAGTCCCACGACGTGGTTGTCGCCTCCGTCTTCCCGTACTTCCCGGTGCTAGCCTGCTTGCCGTCGACGAAGCTCCGTGGAACGCCGCTGGTGACGACGTGGCACGAGGTCTGGGGCGACTACTGGAACGAGTATCTTGGGACGCTTGGGCCACTCGGGCGGGCGGTCGAGTATGTCACGGCCAACGCCCCACAACATCCAGTCGCTGTTTCTGAGGTGACTGCAAATCGTTTGGCTGAGCTGGGCCCTTCTCGCGACCGGATCCGGTCGATTCCGAACGGAATCGATTACGAGCAAATTCGAGGTGTTGATCCCGTACCAGATGGCTTCGACGTACTCTTTGCCGGGCGGTTGATCGAAGAAAAGCGCGTCGACGACCTGCTTACAGCCTTCGATCAGGTTGCGCCACCGGAGACCACGCTAGGGATTATTGGCGAGGGGCCCGAGAAGGACGCGCTTGAACGCCACGCTAGCACGCTTGATTCGAATTCACAGATCACATTTCTCGGTTTTCTCGAAGAGTACGAAGATGTCCTCGCACACATGCAGGCTGCGGACGTCTTTGCCTCGCCGTCAACCCGAGAGGGATTCGGGATCACGTACGCCGAAGCGATGGCCGCTGACTGTACCGTCATCGGTGCTGAACACTCCGAATCCGCGGCCGACGAGGTCATCCAAGATGGTGGGTTTCTCGTTCAACCAGACACTGCTGAGCTAGCGACTGTACTAGAAGATGCGATTGCCGGTCACTCACCGACAGGACAACCACGGATGGTCGCCCAGGAATTCGACTGGGAGGAGGTGGCTTCGCTCGCAGAAGAGACGTACCGGGCGGCGGTTCGAGACACCTGGTAACGGTGTGGCGTACGGAGCTGGGATCGCGTTTTATCGAGACGCACAATAGTAGCTCAACGGCGGTGCAACTGCTAAACGGACTCCCTTCGGTCCGGACTGCGGTAGCGAAAAGCGGGTACCGCTACAAATAAACCGCCGGGATGAGAGATGTCCGGTAGATGAAAGCCGGTCTGGACAATATCATTCTTCTCTCGTTCGATGCCCTCCGGGCGGACCATCTCGGCTGTTACGGGTACGAGAGGGATACGTCTCCCGTACTAGACAGGTTATCTGAAGAAAGCATTCGATTCGAGAACGCCTATAGCGCAAGTTCGCACACACGTGAGGCCGTTCCAGCGCTCCTCACAGGCGAGTACCCCGACGTGGCTATCGACGGTAGCTACCGGCTAGCTACAGAGACGGTCGCCTCACGTCTCTCAGAAGTCGGGTTCGCGACTGGTGGGTTCCACTCCAATCCGTTCGTTTCGAGAGCATACGGGTTTGACCAGGGATTCGACGAGTTCGACGATGATCTTCACTTCGGCCAGCACAAACTCGTCGCTCTCGCCCAGCGCGCGTTAGACAAACTGCGCAACCGCCACTATGCTAGGGCGGAGGAGATCAACGAGCGCTCGGTATCGTGGGTCGATTCACTGGGATCAGAGGAGCCGTTCTTTCTCTGGAACCACTACATGGACACGCATGGGCCGTACGAGCCACCTGGTGAGTACGCAACGCTGTATGCGGACCGGGAGTTGTCTGGCCGAGACGCACAATCGTTGTATCAGCGTGCCATCGACGATCCGGAATCGATTAGCGAGGACGAGCGTCAGTTACTGATTGATCTGTACGACGCTGAGATCCGTTACAACGACGAGCGTATCGGTGAGTTCCTTGATGAACTCCGAAGTCGAGATTTACTCGAAAGCTCGCTCTTGATCGTTACTGCCGATCACGGAGACGCTTTCGGCGAACACGGATACTACGAGCATCCACGGTACTTACACGACGAGATAACGCAGGTCCCACTGTTCGTTCGGGAACCCGGAGAAACTGGGAGAACGGTGGCCACTCCGGTGAGCACGTTAGATATCGTCAGTACCTTCAAGCGGGCTGTTGGGATCGATATTGCCTCTGAGCGCGCGTCGTTGCTAGACCGATTTGGAGATGACAGAACTGTGTTCCTCCAAGCTCGGGGCGAGGATGACCACAGCCACGTTCGCCGATACGCCCTTCGGACTCAGGAAGGTGCCTGCTTCTGTGAACGTGACCGTGAACGTGATTCAATCGAGTTCGGAGAGTGTTCGGACCGATCACTCCGCGGGGATCTCGAAGCCCACGTCACCGCCCGTGTTCGAATGGAGACTGACGGAGATGCAACTGAGGCGGATGCAGTGGATGACGAAATTGAACGGCGATTGAGCGCGTTGGGTTATAAGGAGTAATTCGATGAAAATCGCGATGTTACAGGACGATTGGTGGCCCCGAACAGGTGGTGGCCCTGTTCACGTGAAGGAGCTGTCAGTCGCACTCGCACAAAACTTTGGTCACGAGATCGATATCTATACTCGCGCTCTCCAGCAAGACGGCGACCACTACAAGGAGACAGCGCAGTTTGCCGCCGGTGCGGTTACATTGCATCGACTCGGTCCCTGCACAGCGTACTGGAATCCCATCGGTCGTGTCGCTTCGATGGTGACACCGCTCCCAAAACTCCTCACTGCTGACTACGACGTCATCCATGGGCACACATTTTTGCCCGCGATGCCGACTCGCCTCGGGAGGGCGGTAACAGATGCGGCAACGGTCTTTACCGTCCATGGAACCGCAATCACGTCTGGCGTCGGCCGAGACACGTCGAAGCTCGCTGGTGCCAAACTCCGTATCGAGCGGCAGTTCGTCCTCGGATTCGACTACGACCACGTGATTTCAGTCAACAACGAACACGTCGATCTACTGTCCGATCATCATGCTAACGTAAGCTGCATTCCGAATGGCGTCGATCTGGACCGCTTCTCTGGCGATATCGAGCGCGGATCGAATATCCTATTTCTGGGCCGTCTCGCCCCCAAAAAACGCGTTTCTGACCTGATCAGAGCATTTGCACAGTTCGAATCGGAGTATCCGGAATCGGACCTACGTATCGTTGGGACCGGCCCCGAAAAAGAGGAGCTAATTGAACTCGCAACTGAACTGAACGTGAGCGAACGGGTCTCGTTCGAAGGCCGAGTTTCTGACGAGGCGGTCACCAAACACTACGCGTCGGCCGGTGTCTTCGTTCTACCGTCTGTCTGGGAGGGGCACCCCCTTACGCTGCTGGAAGCCTGGGCCTCTGGCGCGCCCGTAATTGCGACCTCAGTAGAAGGAATCGAAGAGTTCGTCGATCACCGGGAGACCGGCTATCTTGTCCCACCGAACTCTCCAGATAGATTAGCCGAAGGGATTCGATTTGCTCTGGAGAACCCCAGTGAAGCCAGTAAATGGGGAGAAAACGCCCGGGAGTTAGTTGAAGCGGACTACTCCTGGGACGGTGTCGCGGAGCGTACGCACCAACTGTACACTGACATCGCCTGAGTGGCCCCGCTGGTCTACTCCATGTATCCAAGGTCGGCAAGTCGATCTTCGACGTCGCCAGTCGGGCCGCTTTCCGAGTCCGATACTTTACGGTATTCGCCAGCGAGATCGTCCCAGTCGACCCATTCGTCGGCCTCAAACGGACCTAGCACTTCTCCGTCCGTTTCGGTGTCTACCGGCAATCCAAGTGCCGCTGCGACAGTTGGTGCTACATCGTGGATGGAGGCACCTGTTTCAGGATCGATGTCCAGATCGCGATTCGAGATGAGGATTCCCTCTGGCTTGTGGTTCTTGTGAGGATACCGACGGAAAGTATCGACGATGGACCCGCTCACGTCGTACTGATAGTCCCGGGGAACGAGGACGATGTCAGGCGCATCTTCTCTGTGTTTACCAGCATATACTTCCTCACGAGGCAGGACGTCGTCGAATACACGGTTCCCGTCGGGGTCTCGAACGTGCGAGAGTTCGTCGATTAGTTTCTCGCGTACATCATCGTATTCCTCTGGAGGTACCTGTCCGTTCGGTTCTCGGTCTTCAACGTTCAGATGGATTCCGAGGCTGTTGAAGAGGAGTTGGTATGCGACCGAGTTCTCGTGGTCAACGACCTGATTCTGAGCAGCTACGAGCGCATCTTCTGGTAACAGACGCTCAACCGTTTTGTCGAGGCCGACCACGCCAAGCCCACGATGGATACGACGGGGTGAAAGGCCAATTGCTGACAGTGCAGAAGCAACGGTCCCAACAGCTGAGACGATACCAAACGTCCCTCTCTCTCGGTTTTCACCTTTCAGTTCGTTTTTGGCTTGTCTGAAGTACTGTTCCTCACCAGTCGTGGTCTCACAATAGTCATTCTCGGCGAGCCAGGAATTGATGTAGAACGTCCACTCGTAATCGCCCATCCCGTGGTCGGACGCGATGAATACGTTTGCGTCGTCGTCTCCGAGATCGATGATGTCGCCCACAAATTCGTCGACTTTTTCGAGCACCTGTCGAATCTGCTCGCGATCGTCGAGATCATGGAAAATCGAATCAGTAACCTGGAATTGGACCGCCATCAGGTCCCAGTCGTAGCGCTCATCGAGAAAGCGGGCCATATCTCGGCGATGGCGGGAAACTTCCGTGTACTCTTCGACCGACTTTTCTTCGGTACCGTATGACGGGTAGATCCGATACTCCCCATACTCGGATTCGTATTTCTCCCGGAGACCTGTTGGTGAGAACTCGACATCTTCTGGGGCCAGATAGCCAGGGACGACGGCCCCGTATTCAAGTTCCGGAGTCGGGTGCGTGACGGGATAGTTGATTACGACCGGCGTCTTGTTGGCCTCGGAAACAGTCTCGAAGAGATACGGCGCGTCAACCACCGGTCTGTTGACGAGCGACTTCTCGTATCCGTCGTTTACGAAGAAGTCGAACACGCCATGGGATCCCGGGTTGCGACCACTGAGAAAGGAGGGCCACGCACACGGTGTCCACGGTGGGTGGGTGCTAGATAGTTCACTCCGGCTACCTTTCGTTATCAACGAAGAAAGATTGCTCAGAGAGCGGTCGTTGAGCCAAGGTGAGATCTCCGCGAAGCCAAGGCCGTCTAGTCCTACCAATATCGCTTGTTGCGCCATTATTGCCTTCCAAAAGGGCTATTGATTGGTAGCTTGAATAACTTCTTGAATTTGATGAGTTCGGAACCAGAAGTGAGCGTGGTTATTCCAACATACAATCGGCCAAATCGATTGCGGCGCGCCTTGGACTCTATCGAAAACCAAACCTACGGTAATCTTGAGACGATCGTCGTCGATGACCACTCTGACAAGGAGATGCACCCCATCACACAGGATTACTCGTCTTCCTGCAATATTCGACACCTACGCCACGAAGAGAATCGTGGTGCAAATGCGGCCCGAAATTCGGGAATTGAAACCGCATCCGGTGATTTCATAGCCTTTCTAGATGACGACGACACTTGGGAGCCGAAGAAGATTGAGAAACAAGTGAGTACAGCACAGGAATCCGAGGCGGGGGTTGTCTATACTGGGATCAAACATATTGGAAGTGGCGGAGAAACATTGCAAGAAACTATTCCGGACGAGGTAGAAGACATCACGACAAAACTCCTCTATAAGAATGTTGTTGGTTCGTTTTCTACCGTTATGGTCGACGCTGACACAATCGAAGTCGCTGGTTTACCAGATGAATCGTTCCCAATTTGGCAGGACAAGGAATGGTACGTTCGGCTATCTCAGCACTGTTCGTTCACCCCGGTCTCGGAACTCTTGGTTAATCACCATCGCGGCGGCGAAAGTCGGATAAGTGAGAACTTCGATTCTATCGAGGAAGCTTTGCCTAAATTTCTGAATAAATTTGAAGATGAAATTGAACAACGCGGAGTCCTCACTAGACGTAGGATCTATTCTGAGAATTTTTTCAACGCAGCCAGGTACGGACTGGCCACGGGAAATTTTGATAGCTCTCGAAAATACGCGATTAAATCAGCGAAATATCACCCAATGAATTACATGGCAGTTATTGCGTTTTTGCTTTCACTCCGCAACGGCCTCTTCTACTCTGTCTATCAAAAACGATCGAAACAAAATTGATTTGCAATCCTATTGGATATTATTGGAGAGGGATGATTTCGGCAAGCAAGTGATACGGAAACACCAGTTGAATACTATGGACATCACATCGGAGTTCATGCGGAACCCCGTGAAAGTCCCTTGGTTAGTTTACGAAACGGGTTCAAGACGGGCAGAAGGAAAAGTGACGGCGATTGAAGAATCAAAGGAAGCTCTAGCTGCGGAACAGTTGCGGTATCTGAGGGTACGCATAAATAGATCCATACGACAAGATTGTCGCGTTCTGTAATTACTTCCCTTCTCTTATGCTATTCTACGTGTAACTTTGTAATCCAGGGGGGTCTCTACATCTTGAAAGAGAAGTCTGACCCGCCGAGTAGAACTTATTGTATCGTCCCTCAATTTGATCGCGTTCCACGCCAAACTCCCGTTCCAGTGCTTCCTTCCAAATATAGACTGCATTCTCACATTGAACAAGCGGCCAATTTGGTTCGGTAAACCGCTGGAAGTGGGTCCCTGCTGTCGTCACCCAGGGCTCTTCTTCATACCCAATGACCTCCGGATTGGAAGGGCGATACTTCGCATAGGTTTCTGTTGCTTGATGTGTCTGAACAGTGTAATGCCCGTGATAGACGTATCCTTTCGAGGGATCTGAGTAAACAAGGGCTGGTGCCAGCGCAAACACCTGTGGGATAATGAAAATGATGAGAACTGCATAAGTTAATCGTTGTCTCCGCTTATCCGATTCGTTCCAGAGGTACGCAACTGCGACCGGAAGTAGTGGGAGACAGACGAAGAAATAGAAGCGTGTTGCACTCAAGTTAATCAACTGGCCTGCAACAAGAGCGAGAATGTAAATCACGGCCACACCACCACCAAACACAGCCCATGAGAACTCCCAATCGCTAATTTGTTTTCGGCTGATAACTGCAAGGAAGGCCACAAAGACAAGCAATACAGTAGCAATCCGTCCACCAATAGATTCAATTATTTCTAACAGCGACGTCGCAGAAGTCGCAACAACAGCCCCTTCCTGTTCCTTTGGTCCTTCAATCACCAAGCTAGTCATCACGCCCCGTAGTACCACTTCAGCGAATGGAAACAGCAGATAGATTACGATAGCTGTTGAGATAATTGCGGCCACGAGATAGGACGGCGTTTGGTAGGTAGATGGAGACGGTCTGAGTGCGAACAATCGAGTGATGAGTCCGTTGTCGCTCCAATCCGCTACCCACCAAATTGCAAGAAATACAAATGTCATAAACGCTGTATAGTGGTGGGTGAACACGACTGCCACTAGAAGTGTATAGACGATGATTCTTTTCTGTGTCCGAGCGGCTACGGCAGTGAACAAGATAAACATTGAGAAGTAAGTGACAGCAAGCGATTCCTCGTGAAACATTGAGTGGAAAAACAGGAAGGTTTGGATGCTCGCGACGCCGACCCCGGATAAGTAGGCCTTTTGTTCTCCTATGTACTGTTTGAGCCCCAGATAGTAGATCGACGGAACGCTGGTGGCAATAAGTGGTAAGTACTTAGCCAGCGATTCAAGTGAAATTCCCAATATCTCTTTAAGTGATGTTGCAAATATGAAAAATAGGGGGAATGAGAGTTCACTGTCAACAAATTCTGTTACAGAACCTCCCACCGCAAGCGTGTTCTGCAATTTGAAATATGGATCGTGACCAACAAGGCCAACCTCCATCGGATCGATGACTACGAGAAAAGGGACAAGTGGTACAATGAGAAGGATGATACAATGTCGGTATGTGGGGTTTATTTGCGAGACGATTTTGGTTTCGAATAACGCAAATACGTAGATTGATATTAGGAGTGCATATCCAAAGAAAATCGGGGGATTTGACCAATAGAACGTAACGAAGAATGTTAGACTAACAAGCAATAATCCGGTGATAGAATAGATCTTCAGATCTCTATTCACATTCCTTTACTGTTGCCTAACTCATATAATTCTCACGGTGACGTAACATAGCGTGTCGAAACGAATTCAGAAAAGTATATCCTTTTATCAATTATCTAGGGGATTTCTGATTCCACTGAACCAGCGAGAGGAATAATCTCGCTCGGTATTTGCGAGCTGGACATGGCAATTTTCATGATACTCGTCGGATGCATATCCGCTCTCTGGGGTGTGAATTGTGTATTGGTCCAGGCAGTTGGAGAAGGGGAAGCGTTCAATTTTATCGAGAAAACTCAGGTCACACGAACTATTTCAGCATTTGTATCTGTGAAACTTGGACTGAATGCATTTGAAGCAATAATCGCTTCACCGTTTACTTAACATCGCAAATAAGAGCTGTAATAAAAATCTTTATCAATCTCTGCTGACATTCTGAAACAGTGCGTATTTGTATTACGTCATTATCACTGGACACATTCGGTGGAGCAGAACGTGTTATTATATCTGATGCCACTCACTTCGCCGAAGCAGGACATGAAGTCCATATTTTGGCAGATACGTTCGATGAAGAATTGATGTCAAACTATGGCAACATAGACTCTGTGAATTGTCACGAGTATTCAATTAGTACCGATGGCAGTATATCATCCCACCTCTGCCACACAATACAGATACGGCGTCTATTGAAAAAGATTGACCCAAGTGCTGTGATCGCACATTACCGTGAAAAAGAAACGTGGCTAGCACTTTCTACGCTTTCAATTAGTCCGATCTTCGCATCACACGTACATGGGTCGCTCTTTTGGTTCGAAGATAAAGTGAATCGTGCCGCCCATTTGTGGAAAGACTGTACAAATGATATTATTTCAGAAGTACCAGGCCACTCTGAATTCTGGTCCGTCAATGACATCTCTTGGTTTGAAAAGTTGGGAAAAGCGGGAGAAGAAACAGTTGAAGGAATGGCCCTTCGGAGTTGTGATGCCGTTTTTGTCAACACACGTCAAGTCGCTCGTGAGATAGAGTGTCTGTATGGGATAACTCCCGTTGTAGCTCCGCCGGGCGTCAGCGAGATGCATAAGAAACGGGGAAAAGAGATACCAGTAGATCGGCCCTTCATATTTAGCGTTAGCCGTTTGGATGTTAGAAAACGAATTGATTTGCTGCTCCGTGCGTTCGCCGAATTACGTACTCTTCGAGAAGATATCCAACTGGTTATTGGGGGAACAGGCGACGAGGAACAGTACCTCAAAAATCTCGCTTCAGAATTGGGTATATCAGAACATGTCGTATTTGCGGGCTACATCGATGAGTGCATTCTACCAAGTTACTATTCTGCGGCCGAGCTCTTTGCTTGTCCCGGATGGATGTCGTATGGGCTAACCCCGTTAGAAGCAGTTCAGTCAAGAACAAAAGTCGCACTGTCTACCGACGCCTTCGCCAAGGAGGTTATTGGGGACAAAGATGGTGTTCGAGTGCTTGCCCCGAAAATAACGTCCTGGGTCGATGGATTAGCCGACCTACTCGAGTGTAATGACAAACCGTCATCCGCTAACGTGCCTACGACAAAGACACACGCTGAATCTAAATTAACCGAAATCTTCGCTCTTCAGTAGATAATGAAACAAGAATAGCCCTCTGCTGCAGATGGGACTATCGACCGGATTGTGGTACATTGAAAGTGGATGCGAAAATGACACCTATCGGAGGTTACTTCCTCTAGCAGTTCGGTAGCAGACTGTTTCGCTGCTCAGAGAGTACTGCAAGCAGGCTGATGTCGATGAGTGATCCGACTATTCCGAATTACCAGGTTGGAAGCATGAGATCCTCTACTCGATACCGGCCCGGTACCTCTCGACAACGGTTAGCACAATTACCTCGATAATCTGTTTAAGTAGGGTCGGGCGTGTTGAATTGAAATGTACCCAGCCGAGACGTTAATTCCAAGGAATAGCACCAGTCCCAGTGGGGGGAAGACGAGTAACGACACTACCGTCGAGATGTGGAATTGATTCACAAGTCCAAGAAATAGGATCGCGAAAACCCCTTGTGTCATTGCGAGCTTCGCAGTCCACCACAGTGGAACGAAATCAAACGGAGAGTACGCCCACAACGCGACGTTCCCGGCGAATATGGCGACGTAAGATACCCCGGTACCAATCCCGGCACCTATTATCCCATACCGGGGAATGAGAAGCGTATTCAACAAGACGTTGAGGATCAGCGCTCCGAAGGTGATAAGTTCCGTATGTCTGACCCAGCCAGTTGCCTGGAACACTGGTGTGACGACCCGAGTGATGCCAAAGAAGAACGTCCCGACAATCAACAGCTGGAGGGTCGTGGTCGCGCCGATATATTCTGGACCGAAGTAGGCTGCGAGGAACGGTTTCGCCAGGACAAGCAGCCCCACTCCGAACAGGGTAAGCGAGAGCACGGCGTACTTGATTCCTGTTTGTATGTTCTCGTTGATCTCTTCGATTTCGCCGGAACTCCAGAGGCTGGCAGTGTGCTGAAGGAATGCGAGCTGAATCACCGATGGCACGAACCAGATCATTTCGGCTGGAGTGATCGCGCTTTGGTAAAGTGCTGTGAACGTCCCTCCCTTGAAATATTCGACGAGAAGAATGTCGGTTCGGTACAACAGCATCGCACTTAATCCGCCAATCACTTGGTAGCCACCGAAGGATGCGATTCCTCTCCAGTACTTCGAAACATCACTCCATCTCGGGAAAGCGAAAGCGGAGTATTTCGTGAGTACGACAACACCCGAGATACTCAACAGTATGAACGAGAGCGCGTATGCGGAGAACACGCCGAGAACATCGTAGCCGATGTATGCAAGCAGCACTGCCCCCAACGTGTACACGAGACGGCGAAGGATATTCAGGATCTCGCCGACTGATTCCCGCTGGAGTCCGTAGAAGGTACCCTTCACGACTGCGAAGATGTTTGTGAAGAGTATCGCACCAGTGAGTATCCACGCATATTGAGTGTATCGAGCGGGGATAATATTCAGCCAAAGAGCCAGGAGAACGACGGTCGTGGCGAATAATCCGTACACAACGCAGAGAACCAATGATGCGGAGATGATAGACGAAACCTCTGTTGAATTATCAGTGTGCTCGGCGACCGACTTTCTAGTCGCATCAAACAGCCCTCCCTTCGACAGAAGGGTTACAATACTGAAGCCTGCCAACACACTCGCGTATAGGCCGTACTGAGCCTGGGAAATGACTCGAACGAGAATCGGCGTGAACGTCAGACTAATCAGTATCCCGGCGACTTTTCCGGAGAAGATGGAGAGTATCGATCGAAGAAGTGAAGCCATTATGTTTGATTTACATTACCTCGCCCGCACTTAATTTTCCGATGACTCCCAGAAACCGTCGGAACACAATAGGGGGTTCGTCGGTGAACGATCTGCAGTGCACGAGTCGGATCCGAACTACTATACAGTAGCAATTCACTCGGTCACGTTCACCCACAGGTGCGTCTCTCGATATGCGCTCGACCGATTTACGGTCGACGGGGCAGCGCCACGATACAACAGATACTGCAACCGCAAGCCATCACCAGTCGTCTGCGGCGTGATCTGATGCTGGCGATGCCACGTCTCGTTATGTCCAAGGGTGGGCTGGAACCGCCGCAATTCCGATCGCTCTCGGACGCGCGTCTCGTTTCCGACGCGCTCGACGCGCTGTAACTGGACGACGACTGTGTACTGCACCCGCTCGTGCTCGTGATTCCCGATTCCCACAACTATCGACTGACCCTCACCCTGCTGAAACGCCGTCGGATAGCCGTCGGCGACGAGTTCCCCGTCGTCGCTCTCGGTTAGCAGGTAGAACTCGCTGAAGCGCTTGCCGTCATTGGGAACGGCGACGGCGAATCCAACACTTCCGACTGCGAGCAAGATACTGAAAACCAGCAGTACGTTCAGGGCAGCGTCGGTCCGCGAGGCCGGCGAGAAGAGCCCCTCGCGGCCGGAGCGGATCCACGTACGGTACGGGACGCGAAAGCGTTCTTCCTCGGGCAGTTCCCACCGTCGGACGGTACCCACGGCGGTCAGTGCGAGCGTCAGCCCGCTCAACGAGACGAGGATGGGAACGAGACGGATGCCCCACGGCGTGAAGTTCAACACTAAGACGACTAGCGGGACGATCGCGATGCTGAGGCCGAACGAGAGCGCGATGCGTTCGACGCCGTCGATGCCCGCGTTTCGCTGGTCTAGCGCGTCGCCGTCGGAAGCAGTTCTCGTCCCCTCGCTGCGTTCGGGGAACAGCACGGCGACGAAAGCGTAGCCGGGGACGAACAGCACGAAGACGAGTCCGAGGACGTCCCGGGCGGGGGACGCGGACGCCACAGGAGCCAGCGCGACGAAGTTCGTCAGCACGACGAGGCCAACAATCGCGGCGAGGTCGGCGGGGAGTTGGCGGAGCTGTCGCGGGACGAGCAGCGCCCACGCCGTGTCGTCAGCCATTTGGACAGTGTCATTCAGCGACAGTAATAAATCAGCCGACTGGTGTCGGTCCCTGCAAGGCCATGGTGTCTGAACCGACCTAACCGAACGCATTTTCATCAGTCAGACTGAACGATTCGGTGTGACTCGGAGCCAGTCGTGGGCCGCGGTCGGTGCCCTGGCGTTGCTGTGTCTCGCCGTCAGTGCGGGAGGCGCGGCGGCAGTGCAGAGCGACGACGCCACACAGACCCAGCTGACGGCGACGCCGACGGACGGGAACGACACGCAACAGGAGAACCCGGCCGAGGTGACCGACGAGGAGTACGCCGACGAGACGGCCACGTGGCTGGCCCGGCGTCTCGCCGGCCGGTTGGAGACCGGGACGGTCTCGCTGTCACGGGGACAGTACGAGCGAGCCCGGAACCTGCTCGGCGAGGACTACGACCGGCGGCTGGAACAGTACGTCGACGTGGCGGGAGAGACCGGGACCCAGGCCGACGACGAGTCCGCCGAGGAGTTCGAGGCCGCTCGCGAGAACCAGCGCGCGTTCGTCGACGGCGTGGAGCGATACCAGAGCCAGTACGACCGATATCAGGACGCCCGCGAGGCCGGTGACGAGCGGCGCGCGCGCCGCATCGCACGGGAGATGGAGCAGACCGCCGCGAACGTCTCGAACCAGAGTCAGCGACTGAACCGGAACTACGACCACATCGAGAACGGGACGGCCGTCTCGTTCGACCGGAGCCAGGCGCTCGTCAACGAGACGACGGCGAACGTCACGGAACTCCAGACGGCCGTTCGGGAGGAGACGCTGGTCGAGACGACGCTCACCGTCCGCCGCTCGTCCCCGACGGCGTCGTTCACCGAACCCGCGACCATCGCGGGTCGGATCCGGACGGAGAACGGGTCGGCACTGGCGGGCCGAACGGTCGAACTCCGGGTCGGAAACCGGACGCGGAACGTGACGACGGACGCCGATGGCGCGTTCGAGACGACGTATCGCCCGCGTTCGGCGCGGGTCGGCGAGCAGTCGATAGCGGTCGCGTACCTCCCTGCGCCCGAGTCGGTGTACCTGACCGATAGCGACCGATTCACCGTCGAGGTACGGCAGGTGACTCCGGCCGTCACGGTCGAGCGGTCGCCGGCGAGCGTCAGCTACGGTGCCCGGCTCTCGGTGTCGGCCACGGTGGCGGTAGACGGGACCGCTGTCGACGGCGTCCCGGTCGAGGTCGTCGTCGGCGACGAGTCGCTCGACAGGGTCTCGACGGGGCCGAACGGCAGCGTCACGTCGTCGGTGGAACTGCCGGCGACGGTGGACGACGGCGTTCGCTCTGTCATGGCTCGAATCCCGTACCGTGAGCGCGCCATCGCGGGTCGCAACGCCTCGAAACGCCTCGTGGTCGCGCGGTCGGCGACGATACTCTCGCTGAACGCGTCGGCGACCGGTTCCGACGTCGTCGCTCGCGGTCGGTTACGGACCGCGGACGGCCGACCCGTTGCGAGACGACCGGTCCGCGTTCGCGTCGCCGGCGGCGACGGCCGAGTCGTCGAGACCGATAGAAACGGCACGTTCGAGACGCGCCTGGCCAATGTATCCGCGGACAGTGCGTCCGCGACGGTGCGCGCCGCCTACGACGAGCCGTCGTCGAACCTGGGGGACGCGAACGCGACGACAACGGTCACGCTTCGGTCGAGCGGCGGCGGCGCCGCGGACGTGGGGGCCCCCCGGAGCGTACTGGAAGGTCTCCTGTCGGTGTTGTTCGGGTCCGACGAGTCCTCGGTCCCCATCGGGATCGGGGGCGGGGGCTACCTCTGGGTGCTTCTGGGACTCGTCGGCGTCGTGATGGTCGCGGGCGTCTGGGTCGTCACGGCTCGTTTCGACGTGCTCCCGGACACTGACGAGTCGTCGGTGTCGTCGCCCCAGCGGGACGTGGACAGCTCCGCTCTCTCGGAGACACCCGAGATGGATGCGATGCCCGAACCGATAGACGAGGAGCGCATCGATACCTTCCTCGACCGGGGAGAGTACGACGCGGCGGTTGTGGCCGCCTATCGGTCGCTCAAGGCAGACCTCACGGCGGACGACGAGGCACTGGAGACGGCGACCCACTGGGAGCTCCTGGACCACTACCGGCGAAACGGCACCGACGAGGGACGCGTCGACGCCATTCGAACCGTCGTCGAGGCGTTCGAACTCGCGGCGTTCTCGCCGACCTCGATCGAGTCAGAACGGGCCGAAACGGCCGTCGAGACGGCCAGAGCGATCCGACGCCAGTGAGCGCTGGCGTCGAGCCATTGGCAGATTGACCTGACAACACAACGGATATAACGGCGACAGGCCGATATGTAGTGTGGACAGACTGCAGTCGCTACGCGTCGGAGCAGTCGTCCTGGGGCTGTTCCTGGTCGCCGGGGTTGTCCCGGCGTCGGCCGCTCCCGCGGCCCTGACCGGGAGCCAGTCCCAGACGGCGACGCCGACCGACACCACGCTCGACGTTCGAGGCCCGACCGGCCCGGTGTCGTACGCGAACCCCGGGACGGTCCGCGGGACGCTGCGAACCGACGACGGCGCGCCCGTGGCGAACCGACAGATACGACTGCGCTTCGAGAACCGCTCGCGGCTCGTCACGACGGCGGCCAACGGGAGCTTCGCGTTCGAATACCGGCCGCAGTCTACCCGTCTCGGAAGCCAGTCGGTCGAAGTCGCCTACGTTCCGACCGAGTCGTCTCCGTACCGTAGTGCTACGGCGACGTTCACCGCGGACGTACAGCAGACGACGCCGACGCTCACTGTCGAGCGGTCGCCGGCGGGCGTCGGCTACGGCGACCGGCTGACGGTACGGACAGCGGTGACGGCCGGCGGGACCGGCGTCGCGTCCATCCCCGTCGAACTCCGCATCAACGGGACGCTGTTCAAGCGGGTGCTGACTGGGACCGACGGCTCGGTGACCACGTCGATCCGTCTGCCGGCCGACGTGCCCGCCGGCGAGCAGTCGGTCACGGCGGTGATACCCTACGAGAATCGGGCGATTGCCGGCCGTACCGCGACCGTCCCGGTGACGGTCGAGCGACGCCCCTCGGCGCTCTCGGTCGACGCGACGGCCGAGAACGGGACCGTGGTCGCGACCGGACGACTCGCCACCGAAAACGGACGTGCCGTCCGTAGCCAGCCGGTTCGGGTGGCCCTCACCGGCGGGGCGGAGACCGTCGTCGCGACCGGGCGGGACGGGACCTTCCGCGCTCGCCTCTCGACCGCGGGAGTTCCAGCCGACACCGACGCGGCGACCGTCACCGCGCGATACGCCGCCACGCCCTCGAACCTCGGCACGTCGAACGCCTCGGCGACGGTTCCGGTCGCCGGCGGCGGCGCGGCGGCACCGAGCAACGCTGACGGCCCGCTCGGAAGCGTTGGGGCAATCGTCGCCCAGCTACGCGCACGGCTGACGATTCCGATCATCGCGGCGCTGGTGACCGGGCTCGGGCTGGTGGTCCTCGACGTCACCGTCCGCCGACTGGGGCTGTTCTCGGACACCTCTGTGATGTCAGACGCGAGTGCGAACACGGCGACGACCGAGACGGCGAGCAGCGAGTCGGTCGACGAGACCGGAGCGACGACGCCGAGCACGGACGAGGGACAGACTGGCGAGTCCCCACGGTCGGACGTGACCGTGGTTACCGACATCTCGCAGGTATCTGCCGACGCGGCGGCTGCCGGCGAATCGGGACGGGCTGTACCCCGAGATGGCTCGGAGGGCGCGGACCCGCGCGACGATTCGGGAGTCCTCGAGAGCCACCACGGGTCGGGAACAGACGACTCGAACGTGACGGTCGTGTCCGACCCCGCCGATATCTCGGACCCGGGGGCTGTGACCGACTCGAGCCCGTCCGGCCCCCGAACCGTCGGAGACCATATCGAGGCGGCGATGGCCGACGACGAGTTCGAGACGGCGATCACGCTCGCCTACGAGGCGATCCACGACGAGCTGACCGAGAACTGGGGCCTCCGGGAGAACGCCACCCACTGGGAGCTCGTGGAGTGGTGTCGCGAACGCGACTTCGACGAGGACGAGGTCGACGCCATCGAGACCGTCGTCGAAGCCTTCGACCGCGCGGCGTTCTCCGTCGCCCCCGTCGAGCGCGAACACGCGGAACTCGCTGTCGAGAGTGCTCGTCGGGTGCATCTCGACGACGCGTGAACGGTCGTCGATGTCGGTCGTGACGGTCCTCGCTCATACCCGTTCACGCCTCCGTCGGAGCGGCCCGGTCGTAGCGCATGACGAGCGTGTCCTCGTCGATCTCGTCGGCGAGTTTTTCGACCAGTTCGTCGCGCTCCAGGTCGCCGAACTGCCGTAGTTCGTACGGCTCGACAGTGACGGGCGAGCGCTCTCCATGGGCAATCCGCTCCTGCAGTTTGGCGATGCCGTAGACGAGGGCCTCGGGACGGGGCGGACAGCCCGGGACGTGGATGTCGACCGGGATAATCTGCTCCGCGCCCTCGACCACGTTGTAGCCTTCCTGAAACGGGCCGCCAGAGATCGTACACGAGCCCATGCTGACGACGAACTTCGGTTCGGGCATCTGGTCGTAGACGCGCTTCATCCGCGGGGCGAACTTCGTCACGATGGTGCCGGGAACCACCAGAAGGTCCGCCTGTCGCGGCGAGGCGCGGGGAACGCCGGCCGCGAAGCGGTCGAGGTCGTGTTTCGGGCCGAGCGCGCTCATCATCTCGATGGTACAGCAGGCGATGCCGAACTGGAGGATGAACATGGACGACCCTCGCACCCAGTCCATGAACGCGTCGAATTTCGTGAGGACGAACGGCGAGGACCCGAACACCTCGCGGAGTCTGCCGTTGTCACGACCGTCTGCGTTCTCGTCTCGGGGCCGCCGGCCCCCGGTCTGTCCGTCGACCGCGTTCCGCCGATGGCTGCTCATGAACACCTGTCGCTCGAGGTCGATTGCGAATAGTCGTACTGTCGGACGTACTAGTGCGTTTATATTATAAGCGGACGGTGACCGAGTCGTGAAGTACCTCCACCTGCGGATTCGCTACGAGCGGGCGTACCAGCACCCGATGCAGCGGCTGCTGACGGACAGCGACGACGTCGAGCGCAGTTGGCTCGTCACGTGGAACCTGCAGGACGAGGGCGACGTGCTCCGGACGCTGTTTTACCTCATCGGCGACCGCGAGCGATACGAACGGGAAATTTCCGCCGCGGAGCAGACGCTCGACTACGACATCACGCCCGTCCACGACGGCACGTTCTACGCCTACGTCCGCGAGCGCGAGATGGAGGTCTTCAAGCGCTTCCGGGCGGCGTTCGCCAGGCCGTCGCTGGTCGTCGTGCCGCCGCTCGCGTATCGGCCCCACGGCGTCGTCGACTTCGACGTGGTCGGCGAACCTGCGGACCTGGAGCAGGTACTCGACAGGCTTCCCGATGCGATTTCGGCGCAGGTTTCCGAAGTCGGCGAGTACGACGTGCAACCGGGCGCGCCGGCCGACAACCTCACGTCGAGACAGCGCGAGGCCGTGCGCGCGGCGCTCGACGTCGGCTACTACGAGGTCCCTCGTTCCGGGAGCGTCGCGGACGTGGCCGAGCGACTCGGCTGTGCGACGAGTACCGCTTCGAACCACCTCCAGAAAGCGGAGGGACGACTCGTCAGGCAGTTCGTCGGCGGCGGCTCCGTCGACGCGCTCGACGGCTGACGGGACCGTTTGAGTGACGGGTGTCGACACACCGATCTTGCTAGTGTGCGCTCACACTATCATTTATCAGGGAAGGATTACATAGACTTGCGTATGAGTAGCGAACGCGTCGACTCCGAAAGCAAGGTGTCGGGGAACCAGGCGAATATCCCCGCTCGCATCCGTCGAGAACTCGATATCGACGATGGCGACAAACTCCGCTGGTATATCGAGTCGGAGGGGACACTCCGCGTCGAGATCGTCCAACAGCAGCGTGGCACGTTCAGTGACTTCGAAGGCTACGACGGGGACGAGAAGACGGATGCTGCCACCGAACACGACGCGTGGGGCGTCGACGTCGAGTAGATGCCTCGCGCACTCGTCGATACGACAGTCCTCTTCGCAGCAGCGTACCGCCGGGACAGCGAGCATGACGATGCTGTTCCGATTCTTCGTGGCATCGATACCGCTACGCTTCCGGAGGCGGTGGTCCTCGACTACGTCCTCGCGGAGACACTGAATGGATTGACGACCCACGCAGGGCACGATGCGGCCGCTGACTTTCTCGACCGACTTGAGGAAAACGCACGGTTCCACATCGACTCCCTGACGGGAGACGCGTTCGCTACTGGGAAAGCACTCTTCCGCCAATATGAGCGGTTTTCGTTTGTCGACGCCTGCATCGTCGCGTACATGCAGACCGAAGGGTTCGGCTACCTCTACGCGTTCGACGACGATTTCGATGCTGTGGAAGACGTCTATCGCCTCGATACGGCAACGAATCCGTATCAGCCGGAATAACCGACACACGTTCCGCTACGCTCTGCCCCCTCCTGCTGTATCGAGGACCGCTTTCGGGTTGGAGTTGACCAGTCTGCTTTCACGTCGTTCGCCCGAGTGGCTCTGGGTGTCGTTTGCGGTAAGCAGCGGCGTTTCAGTAACCGTGTGATGAGCGACTGTTCCGCCCCCCGATGAGAGTCGTTCTGCTCCCGAGTGACTGCGAGTGCACTAGCACCGGACCGCCGCCCGAACCGACAACGCTCTTACACCTCCCCATTGTAGGGCCACGCAATGAGTGACGGACGGCGGGGGCGCGCGCTGCTGGTGGTCGCCGTGCTGGCCGTGGCTATCGCCGCTCGGCTGACGTCGCTGCACTGGACGCCGCTGCCGTCGACGCTGGACGGGTTCGGGTACGTCGCGCTCGCCCGCGACGCCATCGAGACGGGGGCGTTCCCGTTCTCGCGGTTCCGCGCGGACAATCTGGTGTTCACCGGCGTGCTGACCGCGGTGGGACTCGTCACGGGCGAGCGCCCGTTGTACGTCGCCCAGCCCGTCGTGGCACTGACCGGCGGGGCTTCGTGCCTGACGGCGATGGCGCTCGTCAGGCGCATCGCTCGCTCGCACCGCTGGCGCGGGCGGCGCGTCACCACCGCGATGGCCCTCTCGGGCTTCGGACTGGCGGTCTCGGGCATCTACCTCCGACGGACCGGCCAGACCGACGAGGAGGCGCTCGCGCTGTTGCTGGTCCCGCTGTTCGCCATCGCGGTCCATCGCCTGTTCGCGACGGACGGAAGCAGGCTTCGGTGGGGCGCTCTCACGGCGCTCCTGTTCGCCGCGTTCCCGCTGTTGCACACGTTCAGTTCGCTCGTCGTCGGACTGGTGCTCACGGGGGTGCTGGCCGCGTGGCTCGCCCGTGTTCCGTCGCGGCGCGACGCCGTCACCGCCGCCGTCGTGGTCGGCGGCTTCTGGGTGTACATGTGGGGCTACTACCGGCTCGCGGAGCGGTCCCTGCTCGAAGTGCCCTACGTCGACCGGGTGAGCGCCTATCCGGGGCTGTTCCTCGCCTGGGTGGTCGTCCTCGCGGCGACGCTGGTGTGGTTCCAGCGCACGAGCGAGCGACTCCAGCGCGCGACAATCGGCGGCGCGGTCGGGCTCTGGTTCCTGGCGCTGGGGGCGAACGTGTTACGGACCGTCTTTCCCGGAACGCAGTCGACGCCGACCGGTCTCGCGGTGCTCGTCGCCGCGTTCGCCGTGCCCGTCGCGTTCGCGCTCGTCGGCCTCCCGCTCGCGAGCGGCGAGCGCCGCCGGACCGGCCCGGTCGTCCTCGCACTCCTGCTCGCGCCCATCGTCGTCGTGTACTTCTCGCTGACCGCGGCGCTGACGCCGGAGTACTACGGGACGGCCCTGCGCGGGCAGACGTTCGTTCACTTCCCCGTGTTCGTCCTCGCCGGTCTCGGGGTGGCGAAGATTGCCTACTCCGGCGACCGGTCGCCCAGCCCCAATACCGGGCTCGGCTCGATTCGCCCGTCCCGAAACCGCCTCGCGACCGTGCTGGCGACGCTGTTCCTCGTCGCGGCGCTCGTCACCGCGCCCATCGCGTTCGTCAACCTCGACACGCTCGCCTTCCCGACCGGGGCGACGGAGTCGCAGTTCGCGGCCGCGACCTTCACCGCGGACCACGTCGACGAGCAGTGGGCGTCGGACCACCCGTTCACGCGTATCGTCGACCTGTACTATCCAGCGGCGACCAACGGCACGTACCAGCCGGTCGCGCGCTGGCTCGGGGGCGGGGCCGCGCCGACCTGCCCGACGCTCTCCAGACGCTCGTGGTCGACGACGGGCGCGCACCTGTTCCCGGCCGGGAGCGAAACGACGACGCCCGCGGCGCTGGCCGAGTGGCGATACCGGACGAACGTCGTCTACGACACGCGCGGCGTCGACCGCGTGTGGCTCTCGCGGCCGACCGACGGCCAGCCCGGCTGTTGAGCGTCTCCGGAACCGCGCGCCTGCGCCGCCGCCGTTCCTGTCAGCGATTCGTGTAACCGTGGCATACAATACGGGCCCGCCTGAAGGACCGACAATGACTGACCCCGTCCTCGCCGGAACCGACCTGCGCGTGACGCGGCGGGGAACGACGATCCTCGACGGCGTCTCGATCACGGTCCCGCCGGACGCGGCGACGCTCGTCCAGGGCCCGAGCGGGGCCGGGAAGTCGACCCTGTTCAACGTCCTCGGCCTGCTCGAACCGCCCTCTAGCGGCCGCCTCGAAATCGACGGCCGCGACGCGAGCGCGCTCTCGGAGCGCCAGCGGGCCGGTCTGCGACGGACGACGCTGGGGTTCGTCTTCCAGGACTTCCAGCTCATCGGCGACCTCACCGCCCGCGAGAACGCGTCGCTCCCCCAGGAACACGCCGGCGACCGGGACCCCGAGTGGCTCGACACGCTGTTCGAGCGCCTCGGTATCGACGGGCTGGAGAATCAGTACCCCGCGACGCTGAGCGGGGGCGAGAAGCAGCGCGTCGCCATCGCGCGGGCGCTCGCGAACCGCCCCGAGATCATCCTCGCGGACGAGCCGACCGGCCAGCTAGACCCCGACACCGCCGAGTCCGTACTAGACCTGCTGTTCAGCATGAAGGCCTCCACCGAGACGGCGCTCGTCGTCATCAGCCACGACCCGCAGCTGGCGAAGCGGTTCGACGAGCGACTGTTCATCCGCGACGGCACCCTCGTCGCGGACGCGCCCGAGCGGCGAGCGACCGAGCGGTCGCCGGAGACCCGCTAGCGACGATGGGGTACCGCAACGCCATCCTGTTTCGCTGGTCGCGCCGCGACCGGCTGACGGTTGTCGTCGTCGCCGTGACGGCCGCGTTCCTCATCGGGACCATCCTGTTGCTGTTCACCGCGGTGACCTACTCCGAGACGTTCGCCGAGCCGCTGGCGAGTTCGGAGACGGTGACGTACCACGACGCTGGCGACGGGCCGCCGCCGGCCGAGCCGAACGCGACCGTGTTACGCGTGGCGCGGGCGTCGGTCAACGGGTCGACGGTCAGGGTGATCGGCATTCCACCGGACACGCCGCGGGTGTTGATCGAGGGGTCCGCGCAGTGGCAGGAGGGGCGACTGCCGACGATTCCCGCGGGCGTCGACGGCCGCGCGCCGGTCTCGCGACAGCGCAACCGGACCGTTCGGGGGACGAACGGGGCCGTCACGCTCACCGTGGTCCCACAGGAGCGCGGCATCGAGTTCCTGCCCGAGCAGTGGTACGCGACGAACGTCTCGACCGCCGAGCGCGTCGGCGTGACGGGCTACTTCGTCATCGACCACACGCCCGGCGGGACCGGGCTGGGGAGCGTGCCCGCGACCGGGTCGCCGCTGGTCAGCGCGCTCCTGTACGTCATCGGCGGGCTCGAGCAGGTGCTCTGGGCGCTTTCGGTCGCCGCGGCGGCCGGCGGCCTGCTCGTCCTCATCGTCGTCTACAGCGTGACGCGGATGAGCGTGCGCGACCGCCTCGACGCGATACGCGTCATCCGCTCGACCGGCGCACCGGGCTGGCGCGTGGGCCTCCTCTTTACCGCCCGGGCCGGCCTCCTCGTCACGGCGGGGGTGGCACTTGGCTACGCCGTCGGCCTCATCACCATCAAGGCGCTCGTCAACGTCGCTATCTACGTCGGCCTCCCCATCGCGCTCGACGTGTCCGTGACCGGCCAGAGCGCGACCGTCGTCGCCGCGGTCGCCGGCCTGTTCGTGCTGCTCGGTCTCGCCGCCGGCGCGCTGGCGGCCTACTCCGCGTCGACCGGACCGCCGTCGTCGCTGGGCCACGGACGCACTCGGGGCGGTCAGTCTTCGCAAACTGCCCTGGGACGGGTCCGTCGCAAACTCTCGCCGACGCTGCTGTCGTGGCGCTCGGTCGTGCCGACGGCGGCGACGCTGACGGTCTTCGGCGTCACCTTCCTGCTGGTCGTCTCGCTCGCCGGACTCGCGTCCCCGCTTGCCGGCGGCGGGGGCGGAGCGGGGACCATCACCGAGGCCGGCGCGCCCCACCCGCTTAACAGCCGCCTCGACCCGGACTACGCGCGGGTCCTCCGGGCCAACGGGACGCAGGCGAGCGCGGAGATCATCTACGCGCAGGTCTCGGACGGCCAGCCGTACATGGCCCGAGGCGCGGAGTACGACGCGTTCTCGAACGTCACCGGGGCCACGCTCGTCGAAGGCGAGCGGCCCGACGCCTACGACGAGGCGGTCATCGGGAGCGACCTGGCGCGGACGCTCAACGTGTCCGTCGGCGAGACGATGACCCTGTCCGGGAGCGTCAAGCCGGGGGTCAGGCGGGTCACGGTCGTCGGGCGCTTCGACGCCGAGCGGACGCTCGACGACCTCCTCGTCGTCCCGCTCGAGACCGCCTCCGGGCTGGCCACCAACCGAGGCCAGGTCCACATGATCCGCGTCGACGGTCCCGTCCCGACGCCGGGGACGAGGACGAACGGCACGGGTGCGGTGGTGACCGGACTGTCGGGGCCGGGGCAAGTCACGCGCGGCGAGTCGTTCAACGTCACCGCGACCGTGCGAAACGTCGGGAGCGAGCGCGCGACGCGGGACGTGACCGTCCGGTACGGCGGCGAGCGTCGGACGACGGGCGTGAGCATCCCGCCGGGCGACCAGCGCCGGACGAACGTCTCTTTCACCGCGTCCGAACTCGGCCGGGCGAACGCCACCGCCGACGGCTATCGACACGCCGTCACGGTGGTCTCGCCGGACGCCATCACGATTCCAGAGCAACTGCCGTCGAGAGCGCCGCCGGGGGCGAGCCTGTACGTCCCCGTCCTCACCGCGACCGGAGAGCGCGTGCCGAACGCGACCGTCTCGGTGAACGGCCTCGAACTGGAGACCGGGTCGAAGGGCGTCGCAGTCGTCCCGCTACCGCGTTCGCCCGGCAACTACACGATAACGGCCGCGGCCGGGGAGCAAACGGCGACTCGCGAGATCGAAGTCGTCCGCGGGGCCGAGAAACAGCTGTACGCACAGCTGTCGATCACCCCCGATTCGGGGTCGGTGCTGACGACGCCCACGCTCGGCGTCGGGCTCGCGAACCCGTGGGACGAGCCGATGACGCGCGAGGTCCGCGTCGTCGGCCCCGGCGTCTCGCGCAACCGGACCGTCTACATGCCGCCGGGGAACGTCACCGAGACGCGGTTCAGCCCGGGGAGCGGTCGCGGACAGCCGGGCACCTACACCTACCGCGTGACCGCGAACGGGACGACGCTCGCGACGGCGGATTACCGGGTGACCGGCGACGAGCGACTCGTCTCGGCCGTCGCGAGCAACGGGGCCTACGCGTCCGGGACACCGATCGAGCGCTCGATCGAGGGCGTGTTCGGCAACGTCCAGCTCATCCTGGGGGTCCTGATCGCGCTCTCGGCGCTGAGCACCGTCGGCAGCACGACGGCGACGTTCGCCCAGGCCGTCCACGCGCGGCGGCAGGCCATCGGCATCCACCGCTCGACCGGCGCGACGCAGTGGCGCGTGCTGCGCACGATCCTCGGTGACATCGCCCGGATCGCCGTGCCCGCGACGGCGCTCGCGCTCGCGCTGTCGGTCGTCACGCTCCAGTTCATGGAGTCGGCCGGCTGGCTCGTGTTCTTCGGCTTCCGGCTCGCCGCGCGAATGCCCCCGCGGGTGCTCGCGGGCATCTTCCTCGGTGGGGTCGCGCTCGCGACCCTCGGGGCGCTCGTCGCCACGGTGCCGTACCTCGCGGCGGCCCCGGTGTCGCTACTGGGAAGCGGCGACCGAACGCGGACGCCGGAGGACGACGCCGGTGCGCCGTCCGACGACTGACTTCGCGCGCTCGCTCGGACGCACCGACGCTCGTTCGCCCCCAAAGGAGACGCGAACGATCTAGCGTCGGCGGCCGCTCTGGCCTAGCGCTCGTATTCGCTAGCCGGCTCGTCCGTTCGATTCCCCACTCGCCGTTCGACCGCGTTCGAGACACGGACCGAACGGTCACTGCGCCGAACGAGTCAATCGATTGTCACCGACGGACCTTTGAGCGTTCAGGGCGGAAGACTCGACGTATGGCGACGCGACAGCGCCAGCGGTTCGTCTACAGTCACCTCGCGTGGGTACTGGGGTCGCTGTTCGTCCTGGTGCTCCTCGACGCGCTAACCCTGGAACTGTTTTTCGTCGCGTCACTCATCGGCTTTCTCGTCACGGTCGAACTGGTCGCGCCGCGGACGGTGTCGCCGCGCTGGCGACGGCGGCTCTGGGTGGTCATCGCCGCCGGCCTGGCCGGCTTCGCCTACGTGGTCGTCAAGCGCATCCTCGAAATCCTACCGCCGGGGCTCGTCTGATGACGGGTGCCACAGCGGTCGACGACCCACCGTGGAAGCGCATCGACGGGCCGAAAGCCCTGCTGGCCCTCTACGCCGTCGTCGCGGTAGTCGCGCTGCTCTACGCCGCGAGCACGTCTTCGATGGCCTTCGGCGCGTACAACGCCCAGTGGGACGGGACCGGCGACATGCGGACCGTCGCGTCCGAGAACGGATCGTCGGTGACCGTCGGGACGAACGTGAGTCAGTACCCCACCGCGGACGCGAACGGTACCGTCGCGTTCGTCCTCTCTCCGGGGGAGGACTACACGCAACCGGAAGTCGACAGAATCGAACGCTTCGTCCGCGCGGGCGGGACGCTCGTCGTCGCGGAGGACTATCGCCCGCACTCAAACGACCTGCTGTCCGGGGTCGGGGCCAGCGCGCGCGTCGACGGACGGCCGCTGTACGACACGCGGAACTACGACCGGACGGCGGCGTTCCCGGAGGTGACACCGACTGGCACGGCCTCCCTCCCAGAAAGTGTCGAGACGGTCGTGTTCAACCACGGGACGGTCGTCGAACCCGGCGACGCGACGCCGCTGCTTTCAACGTCGAGCTACGCCTACCTCGACGAGGACGGCGACGGCGAACTCGACGACGGCGAATCGCTCGCCTCGCGACCGGTCGCCACGACCGAGTCCGTCGGTGCGGGCCACGTCGTCGTCGTCGGCGACCCGAGCGTGTTCGTGAACGCGATGCTTGACCGCGGCGACAACCGACAGTTCGCCCGTGCCCTCCTCGGCCCCCGCGTCTTCCTCGACTACTCTCACGCCGGCGGCGTGCCGCCGCTCGCGGCCGCCGTCCTGGCGCTCCGGCGCTCGGGGTGGCTGCTGGCGCTCTGTGGGGCACTCTTGGCCGGCATCCTCGTTGGTCTCGACCGCCGCGTGGACGAGCGACTCCGCGAGTACGCCCGAGAGCGTCGGTCGGCGGGCGACCCCGGAGAACTGTCCGCGAGCGGCGTCGAGACACTCCTGCGGTCGCGCCACCCCGACTGGAAGGACGCCCGAATAGCGCGGGTAACGGAAGCCGTTATGTCACAGCGGCGTAAACGACAATCCAATGACTAGTCCGTCGGCGCTGTACGACCGACTCCAATCCGAGGCGAGCACCGTGCTCATCGGAAACGAGGAGGTCCTCCGTCACATCACGGTCGCGATGTTGACTCGCGGCCACGTCTTGCTCGAGGGCGTTCCGGGCGTCGCGAAGACCACTATCGCCACGCTCGTCGCCAACGCCACCGACCTCAGTTACTCGCGGATCCAGATGACGCCGGACTTGCTTCCGGCGGACATCACGGGGACGACCGTCTATCATCAGCAAAGCGGCGAGTTCGAACTCCAGAAGGGTCCGGTGTTCACCAACCTCGTCATCGCCGACGAGATCAACCGTGCGCCGCCAAAGACCCAGAGCGCGCTGCTCGAAGCGATGCAAGAGAGACAGGTGTCCATCGAGGGGTCGACGCTGTCGCTGCCGACCCCGTTCACCGTCGTGGCGACGATGAACCCCCTGGAGATGGAGGGGACCTTCGAACTCCCGGAGGCCCAGCGCGACCGCTTTCAGATGAAGCTCGTCTCCGAACTCCCCGACGAGGACGAGGAGCGCGCGATCCTCGACCGCTTCGACGCCGATCCGACCCTCGATTCGAGCGACATCTCGCAGGTCGTCACCCGAAACGAACTCCTGCAGGCCCGGAGCGCCGTCCCCGAGACGTACATCGACGACAGCATCAAGGAGTACATCCTGTCCGTCGTTCGCAAGTCTCGGGAGCACCGGAACGTCGCACACGGCGCGTCGCCGCGCGCGACGCTGGCCCTGCAGAACGCGGCGAAGGCGCTGGCTCGCATCGAGAGCCGCGACTACGTCATCCCGGACGACGTGAAGGGCGTGGCCGTTCCAGTCCTCCGCCATCGGCTCATCCTGAACAGCGACGCCGAACTCAGCCAGATCGGTACGTCGGCGGTCGTCGACGAGATTCTCAGTTCGGTCACGCCACCGGGGACCAGTTCTGACCGACGCCCCGGCGGTGCTGAGACGGCGGTTGGCGACGGCGGCAGCGAACTGTAGCGGGGTCGGCGGTCGCAGTGTGCCGGTTTTAGCTCGTGTCCGAGAGCGCCGCGACGCCGTCGTCCGCTCCTGCCGAGGAACTCGGCACGGGGTCGGTATCGACCGCGTTCCCGGCGTCCGGTTGCTCCCACGAGAGGGAGACGACCGCGTTCGCTCGCTCGTCCGTCCGCGTTTCGACGGTGACCGGGCGGTCCAGACCCGCGGCGAAGCCGACCGCGAGCAGTGACACGGCCGGGTGGTCGCGTCGAGTGAGGTCGCCGAACGCCGGCCCGTCGAGTGCCACCGTCGCCCGCTCGTCCGCGCCGATTTCGACCTCGGCGTCGTCGACGAGTTCGAACTGTTCCGTCAGCGCCGCGGTCAGATCGGTCCCGAGACGACCTGGTGGGCCTTCGAACGCCCCGTCGACGGTCTGTTCGAACGAGGCGAACAGCCGATCACCCGACGGCGGCAGGGCGATGCCCCGGCGCGTATCGCCCTCGGTCGTGACGAACAGGTCGCCGAGCGCCCCCGCGTCCGGAAGCGCGTAGTCGACGTGCTCTGGCACGAACAGGCGGGCGTTTGCGTCGGGCAGCGCCGGCGTCGGGACGTACACCGTCTCGTCCTGGAGTTCGAGTTCACGAACGAGCCCCGATTCCACGTCCGCGAGCGCGTCGAAGGTCGCGCCGGTGACCGAGCCCGAGACGAACCGCTCGGGCGTCAGATAGTACGTCACGAGGCCGGCGAACGCGCCCGTGCCGGCCAGCGCGACGAAGACCGTCTCGAGCGCGGGAAAGAGCGCGGCACCGGCGAGCGAAGCGACCCCGATGGCGAGGAAGCCGACCGCGGTTCGGCGGTACGTCGACCGCTTGGCGCGCGCGTAAGAGTCGCGTAGGCGGCGATTCTCCTCGCGGGCGACTTCCAACTCCGCGCGGAGCGTCTCGGCGTCCGGTTCGGCGTGCTGTTCGGCTCGGTCGGTCGAATCGCGGTCGTCGCGTTCACTCATAGGTCGTGGCGGACTGCGGTTGGTCTCGGGAGACGATACCGATGCTGACGAGGAGATAGCGATGAAGGAGGTAGGCGACGGTCGCGAACCCGCAGACGAGACCGAGCGCGACGGCCATCGGCCCCATCTGCCAGGACGAGAGCGCCAGCCAGGTGAGCCCGGCGAACAGCGGGACGGCGACGGTGACAGCCGCGGCCGCGGTCGGCGTCGGGGACGACAGCGCCGCCGCGAGCAGCGACAGGAACAGGCCCACCTCGACGGTCACCGCGGCCGCCGGCGAGGCCGGACCGACCGCGACGAGCGCGACCTGTCCGAAGGCGACCGCGAGGGGTGCAGTCCCGGCCGCGTAGACGGTGCCGAGCGCGAGCGCCGCCAGGACGGTCCACAGCGGGCCGGTCCAGACGAGTGCGACCGCGGCGACACCGATTCCGAGCGCGCCCAGAAGTTGCCTCAGTGAGAGGGAGCGAGCGCGGTCCGCGCGGCTCACGCGGTCTCACCTCGGGACGGGTCTGACGCGGCCCGCGAGATGATCGACTCGATCCGGTCCCGGGGCGCGACCTCGTAGGCGGTCACCGAGTCCATCTCGCAGAGCTCTCGCCGGAACTGATCGAAGCGTCGGTATCGCTCGTAGGCGTCGTCGGTCGCTGCGAGCAGACCGTCGTCGAAGGCCGCCGACGGCGTGAGGAACACGACGACCTCCGTCGCGTTTCGCCGGGCCAGACCCGCGGTCTCGCGGAGTTCGCCCGGGTCCGTGTCGTCGGAACAGATGACGACCAGATCGGCGTTCCGTATCTCGTGTCTCGCCGAGCGGAACCCGTTGTACAGCTGTTCGTCCGGCAACAGCGTGCGCTCGTGGTCCTGATACGAGAGCAGCACTCGCTCCATCGCGGTGAGCGTCGGGTCGCCGCCCGTGACGGTCACCGGACCGCCCCCGCGGGTGGTGGCGGGCGACTGCGTGTCCGACTCGGCGTCCGGTACGGCGAGGTCGGTCAGGTGATGATGGCAGGACTCGTAGGCCTCCGGTCTGGCGGTTGGGGACATGGTTCCGGTCACGCCCGAGTCGCCGACGGTCAGGTAGCCGATCGGGTCGCGGTCGGCGTCTGTGCGCTGGCGAATCGCCGAGGCGACCGCGCGAAGGTGGTCGAGTTTCGTTCGGCCGGCCGGTCCGTCGGCCATCGGGCTTCGGTGGTCGACGACGAGGACCGTCTGCCGGTTGCTCTCCGCCTCGTACTCGCGCACGTGCGGTTCGTCCAGCCTGGCGGTCGCCTTCCAGTCGACGTACTTCATCGCGTCCCCGGGGACGTACTTGCGGATCTCCTCGGCCGAGAGGCCGCCCTGACTGCCGCGGGACTCGTGTTCGCCGACGCCGCGCAGGAGGCGCTCGCCGCTCTGACCGATGTGGACCGGGCCGAGCGACGGCGCTTCGACGGTGACCGACGGCGTCGAACCGGCGTCGAACTCCTGGACGAACAGGCCGGCGGCGTCGCGGACGGACACCGTCGCCTCGACGACGGTGTGTTGGCCGACCGTCTCCCACGTCAGCGGGACTGTTATCGAAGACTCGCTCTGTGTCCGGGCGAGCGTGACGAGCGGTTCGGTTGCGCTCGCCCGTTCGGCAGCCACCGGCACGTTCGCCCGGATCGTTACCGGAAGGTGTGAGTTAGCGCTGTCTATCGCCGCGGAGAGCCGAAAGGTCGTCTCGGTTCCCGTCGTTACGTTGGATCGGTCGAGCGACTGCTCGACGGAGAGTGAGCGCTCGACCTGCGTCGCGGATCGAACGAAGACGGCCTGCATCGCCAGGACCCACCCCAGCAATCCGGCGGCGGCGACGAACAGCGCTGTCGACCCCAGAATCCAGCCCCCGAGTGCGAGACAGAGAGCGACCCCAGTGGTGAGCCAGAACCGGCGGGTGAGACGCATTACGCCTGGGTACTGCGTCGACCTCATTGAAGATTCCGACGAGATGACAGCTTCGCCGGTAATCCGATTCTGAGAGTCAAATTCAATATCGATAATTTGTGGGGCAAGTATTTGTTCGGAAACTGGTGAACAGTAGCCAGTTCAAATGCGGAATAGGATCTCACTACCAGAATCGCTGGCTCCCATTACCAGATATATTATTGAAATCAGTAGCGGTAATGGGCGGCTACCCGTCGCTATTCGGCTCCGTCCCGACCGGGCCGCGGGCGTTCGACGACCGTTTCCGATCAGGATGAGCGTGCTCGTCGCCCTGCTAGTCGTCGCGGGCACGGGACTACCGGTAGCCGGTGTCGCCCCCCAGGCTGACGCCCCGAGCGGTGGCGGCGCGGGTACGCCGGAGCGCGCGGAAACTGCCACGGCGGTGAACGTGACTGACCAGGATGCGGCCGACCAGAATGCGGTCGATACCGACGGCGACGGACTCTCTGATACGGCCGAACGCGACGAGTTCGGGACGGCACCGAACCGCACCGACACCGACGGCGACGGCTACCCCGACGGGATGGAAGTCCGCTGTACCGGCGTGCTCCCCGACGCGGACCCGCTCCGGACGGATATCTACGTCGAGGTGGACGCGGCCGGCCCCGAGATGCTGAGCGACGACGTGCGCCGGTCGGTCCGGGAGACGTTCGCCGACGCGCCGGTGTCGAACCCGGACGGGTCGACGGGCATCGACATCCACCTCGTCACGAACGACACTGGGCTCGCCGCCAACGGGACGGTGTACTCGAAATCCCGCGACGGCGCAGGCAACGACATCTACGACTTCCGCTCTGCTCACTTCGACCGCCGTGCGGCGGGCTACTACTACGTCCTGCTCGCCGACGACGTCGCATACGCCGGCGACGACTACTACGTCGGCGCGGGTCGCCCGGGCATCGCCGCGTTCGAACCGTTCGACGCCACGCGGATCACCGCCTCGCTGTTCATGCACGAGTTCGGCCACGCCGTCGGTCTCGACGGCTATCAGGACGGCATCGACGAGCGGCGCTACTCCACCGACGAGTACGACAGCGTCATGAACTACAACGGTCTCTACACCCAGCTCACGTACTCCGACGGGACCGATAGCGTCGGCCGGAACGAGTGGGACTACGTCGCAGAGGACCGATACCGTCCGGCGGTCGAATGTGCAGCCAACGGGACCTGTGCGAGCACGTGTGCGTGACCGCTACTCGTTTCGGTCCGCGAGCATGCTCATGAAGAACGAGCCGAACACGGTCTGGACGCCCAGAATCACGACTGTCGAGGCGAACAGCGTGACGGTCGCGCTGGGGAGGGCCGCCTCGCCGGCGACGAGCCAGCGCCCGAACACGCTCGCGAGATAGAGGAGTCCGGCGGCGGTGACGGCGACGCCGACCGACGCGGCGTGTTCGAGCTTGAAGTTCCGTCTGATGGTTCCGACGAGCGCGCTCGAGGGCTCCCGGATCGGGTCCGCGGCGATCGAACTGAACAGAGCTAGCGCCCAGACCTGATAGCCGACGATAGCGAGCAGCGACCCGCCGACCATCGTCTGGAGGCCGAAGTTCACGCCGCCGACCGTCGTCGTCGGGAGCGATAGCCCCATCAGGACCACCCCCAGGGAGACCAGCAACAGGGCCGGATACGAGAACAGGTAGTCCGGCGCGTTGACGAGCATGAACCGGACGTGCCGCCAGCCGTCTCTGAAACTGTCGAGCGTCTCCTCGCCCTCGCGCTCGTGGTACACGATGGGGACCTCCTCGATGGTGAGGTCGTTCGCGCCGGCCTCCATGATCATCTCGCTGGCAAACTCCATACCCGTCGTCTCTAGCTCTAGCGTTTCGAGCGCGTCTTTGGTGAACACGCGGAACCCGCTGTGGGCGTCGCTCACACCCGCCCCGTAGAACGTGTTCAGGAACCGCGTCAGGAGCGGATTCCCGACGTACTGGTGGAGCGGCGGCATCGAGCCGTTCCTGATTTCGCCCTGGAGGCGACTGCCCATGCAGATGTCGGCGTCGCCGTTCCGGACGGGGTCGAGGAGGCGCGGCAGCGCTTCGAAGTCGTAGGTAGTGTCCGCGTCCCCCATCGCGATGTACTCGCCTCGCGCGCGTTCGAACGCGTAGCGGTAGGCGTAGCCGTACCCTTCACCGTCTGGTGTGACGACGGTCGCACCCCGCTCGCGGGCCAGGTCCGGCGTCGCGTCCGTGGAACTGTCGCTCACGACGATTTCCGTGGGCACGCGAAGTTCCTCGACGGCGGTCTTGATCCGGTCGATACACTCGACGATACCTTCTTCCTCGTTGAGCGTCGGCATCACAACGCTCAAAACCGGTGTGACGTCGCTCTCCGGCGTGACGATGAAGTCGGTTTTCGATTCGACAGCGGGTTCCTGATAGTTCGCCTGATTTGCGTTTATCGTCATTCCCGTTCCAGTGGGGTTCTCGTGGCGACCCGTGGGACCCCTGGTCGGTCACTCGTTTGTTTCTCACCTGTTCGGAGGATGTGAATGTGGATCATAGATTCCGTGGTAACACGCCGGCGTCTCGATGAGTTGCCGATCTCACACGTTGGTCGTCATGTCATTCCAATTTCTCATAAAGCTGTCGGGAACGTATATGTGTGATTAATCGTGATGATATTGTGGGGCTCATTTGCCCGCTAGAAGTGACCGGAAAGTGACGATAGAAAAGCCGGTCTCACGCGGTATTTTGGGCTAAAATGAGGATTTCGGGTCTGGACGGGGGAGGAACGAGATCGTAGCCTGCTAAATCAAGCCACTCGGCAGGAGTTCGGAGTGATAAAAACATCACATTTCTTAGGAATGTCGGATGTCTGTTTTAACGGTTCGATTACAGATCGGTCCCACTGGACGCGATCGGTGACACGGATCAGACGGTCTCACGACCGACCAAACACACCGGGGTGCGACCTCAGTGAACAGATCCGCGAAATCACACCGGCTTGCGAAACCTGTCTTTGATTTTAACGCCCACTGCGTGGACACGCGGGAACTTCCGCTTGAGCAGTTCGAACAACGTCTTGAGAGTCAACCCGAGGACGAATACGAGCCCCAGAAACGCGATGATCGACAGGTCCGTGACCGACCGAACAACTCCCCGGAGAGACATTATACACAGTGTCGACTCGTTTCCCGGTAAATCGTTGCGGCCCAGTTCTCAGAAAACATAATAGTCCGGATGGGGAGACCCTCGCTTCTCGGCCCGGGGCGTACATTTATCTCGCTGGGTGTGCTACGAATTGGCATGGCGACCGACCAGTCTGAGGCGGACCTGCGCGTGCCACCGCTCGAGAACACGGCGTTCTTCTCCATCGAGGACGACGACGGGTACGTCCGCATCGAGCAGTCGCTGGGGAATCAGGTCCTGTACACGCCCGCCGAGGCGCGAGACATCGCCGAGGAGATCCTCGACGCGGTCGACGAAGCCGTCGAGATGGACTGACCGCCCTCGCCGCACGGGCCGTTTTGCTGGAAGCCGAGATGGTTTGAACGAGGGACGACCAGCGGGTGATATGTCTGATTCACACCACCGGGCGGCGGTCGCGGAACGGGCGGCCCGCGCCGGCGGCGTCGTCGCCCGCGAGGGGTTTCGAGGGTCGTTCTCCGTCGAGTCGAAGGCCAACAAGAACGATCTGGTCACGGAACTGGACCGCGACGCCCAGCGGCAGGTCGTCGCCACCGTCCGCGCGGAGTTTCCCACCGACGCGTTCCTCTGCGAAGAGCCCGTGACGACGCTGGGAGCGGACGCTGACGACGAAGGCGCGACCGAGGTGGACGACGTGCCGGAGCGGGGTCCCGTCTGGATCGTCGACCCCATCGACGGGACCGCGAACTACGTCCGGGGGATGCGCGTCTGGGCGACGAGCGTCAGCGCCGTCGTCGACGGAGAACCGGTGGCCTCGGCGACGTACGCGCCGTCCCACGGCGACCTCTACGCCGTCGGTCCCGAGAGCGCCACCCGCGACGGGACCGAACTGGCCGTCAGCGACCGGTCAGACCCCGAGACCTTCGCCGTGGCCCCCGTCGGCTGGTGGGACCGTGACGAGCGAAGCGAGTTCGGGCGGCTCTGTACCGCCATCGCAGACCGCTTCGGCGACGTTCGCCGCCTCGGCTCGTACCAGGTGACGCTCGCACACGTGGCCGACGGCGCGCTCGAAGGACTGATCTGCACCCGGCCGATGAACCCCTGGGACACCGTCGCCGGCGTGCAACTGGTCCGCCGGGCCGGCGGGACGGTCACCGACCTCGACGGCGAGCCCTGGAGCCACGACAGCGACGCCATGGTCGCCTCCAACGGAGAAGCCCACGACGCGCTCGTCGCGGCCGGTAACGAGGCTCTCGGCGGCGAGTGAGCCGTCTCGTCGGCGCCGCTGACCGCTCCGGTTCGTCCACCGCGCGCACGCGACCGGAACGCTAAAACAGCCAGCCATCGGTCACACGGCCATGGCAACGTACGAGCGAGTCGTCGGTGATTTCGACTCCGGGCAGCTCTGGCTCGGGTCTCTCGTCGCGGTCGTTCTCGTCGGTATCGGGGCAGTGCTCGCGGCCCCGCGGGTCGTCTGGGACGGGTTCCTCTGGCGGTACTTCTGGGGACCGGTGTACGCGGACGCGATGGCGGCGAACTGCGCCGTCATGACCTCCGCGGGCCCAGAGCCACTTTACGAGGGCTGTGCGGCCGCGATTCAGGAGGGCAGACTGGTCGCCGAGCCCGGGTACACCATCGTCTCCGAGGTGGGCTACATGCTCATCCTCGTCTACATGCTCGTCGGCGTCTACCTCCTGCTGGAGCGACTGGAAATCGCCGAGGACCCGAAGCTCTACTTCGCGTTCGTCCCCTTCATGCTGCTCGGCGGCGCGCTGCGCGTCGTCGAGGACGCCACCGACCGCGCGGTCGAGGCCGGGGTCGACCCGCTCGTCGACTACCCGCTGTCCTCGCTCATCATCAGCCCCGTCATCTACGGCACGGTGTTCCTGCTCACGCTGCTCGTCCTCGTCGTCTGCGTGAAACTGGACAACGAGGGCGTCGTCGACAGCTACTACCGGACGACTGGCGCGGTCGGCACCGTCTTCGTCCTCGGCACACTGCTGTACCTGACGTTCGTAGCACTCACGACCGACTACTCGCGGCTCTATCCGAGCGTGCTCATCACGACGGTTGGAATCGCGTCGGCCCTGTCGTACGGCCTCTACCGGCTGTTCGAGCAGTACTGGCCCGCGGTCAACGACGGCACCGGAACCATCGGCCTGCTCGTCATCTGGGGCCACGCCATCGACGGCGTCGCGAACGTCCTGCTCGCGGACTGGCTCGACGCGCTCGGCGTCCCGCTGACTTACTATCCGAAGCACCCCGCGAACGCGTTTATCATCTCGACGACCGAGGCGATTCAGCCGGCCGCGCTCACGGCCGCTATCGGCACGTCCTGGCCGTTCCTGATCGTCAAACTCGCGGTCGCCTCGCTCGTCGTCTCGCTGTTCAACGAGGAGTTCATCGAGGACAGCCCACGGTACGCGCTCCTGTTGCTCATCGCCGTGACCGCCGTCGGCCTCGGGCCGGGAACGCGGGACATGCTGCGCGCGACGTTCGCGATCTGAGCGTCGGCCCGGTGCTACGGGAACGGGTGGTGGTCCCTGTCGAGGCGCGGTTCGAATCCCATGTCGCTCGGCACTCGCTCGGCGCGCTCGCCGAAGAACGCCTCGCCGAAGAACAGCGGCTGTGCCGACGGACAGACCACGCGAACGGCCTCGAACCCGAGCTGTTCGAGGTCTCGCGTCGTGATACGGGCGGCGTATGGCGTCAGCCCCGCGTCGCTCGTTCGCTCGCAGAGCGCGTCGAGTTCCGCCTCGCCGGACAGTTCCGCCTCGGGGCCGAGACTGTCGAGCGGCACCGCCGTCTCGGTGTCGGTCATGCCGGCCGCGTCGCCCGGTGACTCGGCGTAGCGGCCAATCGCGCCCTCCGCCTCTTTCGCACCGTCCGGGCCCATCCCGTCGAGTTCCATCCAGTTCTGGAGGGCCTCCTCCAGCGCGCCGACGGCGGCCGCGCCCGGGTCGAGGTCTGCGTCGGTCCCCAGCGCGAACCGCGGCCACGACTCCCCTTCTAACGCGACGGTCACGACCGGCACGTCGACGTCCTGGGTCAACAGGAGGGGGGTAACCTCCAGGCCCTCTGACTGCGCGCGCCGTCGCAGCGTGTCGAAGCGGTCGTGGTCGCCGGCGGCCACCCGGAGCGGGTCGAACGTGGAGTACCACGACAGCATCGCCGCGTCGCGCTCGACGACCTCGTACAGCCCCGTCAACAGCGCCTCGGTGACGGTGTTGCCCAGGCCCAGCCCGGTTGTGGTCGCCGTCCTGACCGCGTTCGACGGCGGCGGGTACAGCACCGTCTCGGCGGGCACCGACCGCTCCGTACCGCTCGCGAGGTCCTTCACCGGAAACCACGGAATCGCCGTCTCGTCGTCCCACCCGGACTTGTCCCGGACGAACGTGCTCGGATGAACCGCGTCGGTCCGGGACTCGACCGTCTCGGTCGGGAGGTCGGCGACGCGGTAGACGCCGGCCGCGTAGCGCTCGTAGCTCTCGCCGAGCGCCTTCATGAACGCGGTGTCCCAGTCCACGGCGACGCCGGCGGCCTGTCTCGGCGCGGTCACGTCGCTGAAACCCGCCGTGTCGGCCAGCGTCGAGAGGTAGTACGGGGCCGGGAACGACCGCGCTTCCCCGACCTCCTCGACGATTCCGACCCGGTCGTCGAGGCCGATTTCGGCCCGGGAGAGCGCCTCGCTGTCGTGTGCCGTCTGGCGTCCCGCATCGAGTCGCCGGCTCGGCGAGTCGCCGCAGTCACACCCCGGGACGGGGAGGAACCGCCGCTCCGTGTGCGGGAGTTCGACCACGGTTCCGAACAGCCCGCGCTCGCCGTCGAAGAACTGCGTCAGGAGCCGCCCGGCGAGAGCCCCGGCGAAGCGCTGCGTGGCGGCCGACGGCGCTTCGGTCGGTGACTCGGACCCGTCGACCGTCGCTTCCACCCGTCGTCGGAGGCAATCGAAACAGGCAGTTTCCGGGCCGAAACCGCTGATTGCGGCGTCCGTCACCGGAACGCCGCCGACGCCGCCCAGTTCGACGGCGACCCACGGCGTCCCGGCGTCGCGCGCCCGACTGGACGCGGACTCGAACGTCGTCGCGCCGACGGTGTCGACGGCGACGGACAGGTCTGCAGGCGATTCGGCCGGTGTCGAACTCCGCGTCAGTGCGACGTCGATATCGGCGAGAAACTCGGTGAGTGAGTCGACTGCCGGCCCACTCCCGACGACTTCGACAGTTGGCATGCCGAAGGCGTCGGCGTGAACGGGGAAAAACCTATGCGGCGAGCATCGACTGGGCGACGGTCGCCAGTTCGTCCGGCTCGGCGTCCTTGAGGCGCTCGTCGCCGAGCATCAGGCGGAGGCGCGGCCGGCCCACGTCGATGGGGACCTTCTCGGTGTCGATGAGGTTCATGTCCTCGAGCTTGGTCTTCGTCCGGGAGAACGTCGCCTTGCTGGCGAGGCCGACGTCCTCGCCCCACTTGCTGATGTCGTACAGCAGTTCGCCGTTGCGGGCCGCGACCAGCAGGCTGATGGTGACCTCGTCCAGGCCGTCGCCGTCGCCGCGGGCGGTCGACAGCGAACTCAGTACGTCGTCGAAGTCCTCGGCGGTCTCCTGACCGATGTCGGCTTCGAGCGTACTGCGGACGCGGTTGAGCGGTGGCGTCCGGAGCGAGTACTCGTCGGCGTCCGCCCAGGTCGACTCGTAGTAGTCGTAGGCCGTGTCGACGAAGTCGCCGTCGTCCGTCCCGAGGCCGCCGACCGCGTCGTTGATGGTGACGAGCGCGTACACCGCGTCCGGCGTCACGGCGACGGAGTGGTTCGGCACCTCGCCGAGCACTCGCATCTCGAGCCTGTCTTCGTCGATGAGGTCGGCCGCGGTGCTGGCGACGAGGAAGTCGTCCATCACGTCTTTCAGCGCGCGTTCGTCGGCGAGCAGTCGCACCTCCGGCGCGTCGGCGTCCGCGTCGAGCGTCGAGACGAGCTCGGCGACGCTCTGCCGGGACGGATTGACGACGTACACCGGCTCGGTCGTCGACTCGAACACTGCCCCGAGCATCGAGCCGACATCGTCCTGCAGGAGATTTGAAGTCATTTTCTTCTGGCAGTATATAGCGCATTAATATATTTAATTTTACCGGCCGATATGTGTTGATTTCTCGCTTCAGGACTCAACACCCACAGAATATTCGTGATAAAAATATCGATACGAACGAATAACCAGAACTCGGTATCGGGGCTGGAAAATGCCGTACGCGGCGGGAGCGGCCGCTCGAACTTCAGTCTCGAATCCCGTACTCGGCCGTTCAGAATCCGCTCAGGATTCGCGCCGCCAGGTCGTCGGACCAGTGGAACTCCCCGTCGTAGATGACCGGCAACGAGGTTCCGGCCAGCGCCTCGGCCAGTTCGTCCGCTTCGAGTGTGTGGGTCGTCTGCTCGCCGTTCAGCACCGTCCCGTCGCCGAACGGGAGTCGATAGCTCTCCCCCGGCCGCTCGGGCGAGACGACGGTGCAGTCGAGGTCGAAGCCCGACTCCGACTCCGACAGCCAGACCACCGCGGGCTGGTCCGGGCACGGGACGATCGAGTACGTTCCGTCGCCGACGACGGCGTAGTCCTTGCACATCATGATCCGGCGGCGGGCGAGTTCGAGCGCTCGCTGGATGCTGAACCCGTTGCACAGCAGGCGGGCGAACGCCGTGCCGACCAGCGCGGCGTGCTTGTCGAGCACGTCGGTGAACGTCACCGCGCCGGCCACAGCGCCCTGCTCGACGAGGTCGAGTCCCTCCTGGTAGGAGCCACAGGCGTTCAGGAAGAAGGTCTGGGCCCCCGACCCGTCGAGCGAGGACAGCGGGAGATTGCCGTCCGGACAGCGCAGCCCCGCGTCGTCGCAGTGGCCGATGAAGTGGACGAAGTCGGTCTGTCGCTCGAAGGCGTCGGCCAGTTCGGCGACCGACAGCCGCTCGCTCACCCGGACGTCCATCGGGAGGTCGGCGGCCCGGTAAATCTCCGTCACCTCCGTGTGTTCGTCCGCCATCTCCTCGTCGTTGAGCACCACCGCGACGGTCGGTTCGCTGTCGCACCGGCACTCGAACCGATACCGGTTCAGGTAGGCTTCCGGCGTCGTCTTACAGGCGTCGATGGGGTTCCCGGGCGCGAGCCAGGCGTGTAGCTGGCCCTCTCGAAGCGTCGGCTCGATCATGGACGGCCGCTCGGCCGAGCCGCGACACAGGTACGAATCCGCGAGCGTCTTATCGAGGAGGTCGCTTCGATCGAGTTCGGACCCGTCGGGCAGGTAGACGAGACTGAGCCGCTCCAGCAGGAAGGGGAGACACCGGACCCGGTCGGCCTTCGGTTCGACGTAGGTCGAGAGCGGCCACTCGGGCAGGATGCTGTTCACGGCGTCGTCCGAGACAGCGACGTAGCGTTCGAGCCGTTCGGCGGGTGACATCGCCCGGACCGCCTCCGCGTCGAGCGAGAGCGCCGCGGTGATCCGATCCCCGTTCTGGTCCGGGTCGACGCGCCGGACCTGACAGTCGAGGTAGAACACCTTCCGGAGCAACTGCGTTACGTCGCACTGGAGGGGGGCACGTTCGCCGAGCGACACGGAGACGCCGGTCCCCTCCGCGGTCAGCAGCGCCGAGTCGCGCGACTCGACGGTGACCGCCGCACCGAGGTAGTACGCGAGCGGCGCGGTGACGAGCACGTCGGCGACGCAGTCCGAGACGCGGAGGTGGATCCCGGTGTCGGGGCGGCACTGCCGGACGGCTTCGGGGATCTGAACCGTGTTCCCCGTCGCCACCAGCGGCGGATGGCCCCGGAACTCCGGGTGTGATCGCGACGGCTTCATCGTGTGGAACGCGCTGCTCATGTTGGTGACCGCCGTGGCGAGTCCCGCCGGCGTTTCCGGAACCTGTATCTGCGGGCGAGACCCGCTGGAGACCGCTGTGAGCCCGATCGTGACCGCTGTCCAGTCGTCGAAGGCGAGAACCGTGGTGGTACCCAGCGAACGCACGTACGCCGGCCCGTCGAAGCGAACGTGAATGCGCACCTCGTCGGCGTCGGCGAACGGCGACGGCCGTTCGACACCCGCCGACGGTGCCTGCATCGTCAGGAGAAAGGTCCCCTCCGGGAGATCGGTCGCTGAACCTCGATACGGCTCTGGATCGAGTCGGGTGACCGTCGGCTCGACCGCGGGCAGTGCGAGTTCGGTGACCGTTCCCCGGTAACACTCGTCCGCCGGGCGCGGTAGCTGTTCGGTTCCGACGGACACGCTCCTGTGCAACTGTCGTACCAGCGCGCTCGGGTCGACCTCGCTTCCGTCCCACTCCGTCGTCGAATCGTCGTCTCCGGCGACCCCCACGCCTGACACCCCCCAGGCGACCATACACTGACATGTGCGTCCTTATTCAATAAATACATATGGGTACCATCAATTGACATGTGCGTACGGGTTACTAACGTCGCCGCCGCCTCCCTGTCCGATACGTGCCAGTCAACCGCACGCGTGCGGCCAGAGGGGTAGATTATTGTCCGCCGGGTTCCGAGGCGCACACATGACCTACGAGACTGTACGGGAGTCCGACCCGGCAGTAGCTGATGCGCTCGAAGGCGAGCGGACACGACAGAACGAGACGCTGGCGATGATCGCCAGCGAGAACCACGTCAGCGAGGCCGTCATGGAGGCCCAGAGCTCCGAGCTGACGAACAAGTACGCCGAGGGCTACCCCGGCGAGCGCTACTACGGCGGCTGTGAGTACGCCGACGAGGTCGAGGAGATCGCCATCGACCGCGCGAAGGAACTGTGGGGCGCGGACCACGTCAACGTCCAGCCACACTCCGGTTCCCAGGCCAACATGGGCGTCTACCTCGCGATGCTCGAACCCGGCGACAAGATACTCTCGCTGGACCTGACCCACGGCGGCCACCTCAGCCACGGCCACCCGGCGAACTTCGCCGGTCAGGTGTACGAGGTCGAGCAGTACGAGGTCGACGACGAGACGGGCTACATCGACTACGAGGCACTGCGCGAGACGGCCGAGGCGTTCGAGCCCGACATCATCGTCTCGGGCTACTCCGCGTACCCGCGCGAAATCGAGTGGGAGACCATCCAGGAGGCGGCCGACGCCGTCGACGCCTACCACCTCGCCGACATCGCCCACATCACCGGTCTCGTCGCCGCCGGCGTCCACTCCTCGCCGGTCGGCATCGCCGACTTCGTCACCGGTTCGACGCACAAGACCATCCGCGCCGGCCGCGGCGGCATCATCATGTGCGACGAGGAGTACGCCGACGACATCGACTCCGCCGTCTTCCCGGGTTCCCAGGGCGGTCCCCTGATGCACAACGTCGCCGGCAAGGCCGTCGGCTTCGGCGAGGCGCTCGCCCCCGAGTTCGAGGCGTACGCCCAGCAGACCGTCGACAACGCCCGCGCGCTCGGCGACCGCCTGCAGGAACACGGCCTCGACCTCGTGTCGGACGGCACGGACAACCACCTCGTCCTCATCGACCTCCGTCCGTCCCACCCCGACACCACGGGCAAGGACGTCGAGGCGGCGCTCGAAGAAGCGGGCATCGTGCTCAACGCGAACACCGTCCCCGGCGAGACGCGCTCGGCGTTCAACCCCTCGGGCATCCGCGCCGGCACGCCCGCGCTCACGACGCGCGGCTTCGACGAGGCCGCCTGCGAGGAGGTCGCCGACCTCATCTACGACATCGTCGACGCGCCCCACGACGACGCGGTCATCGCGGCGGTCAGCGACCGCGTGGACGAACTGACCGACGAGTACCCGCTGTACGAGTAACCGTCCCGCTCCGTCGTCGGTTTCCCGCCCGTCGTCGCAGGGCGGCCCGGATTTTTGGTCCATCGGGCGATACGTCGACTCGGTCCCACCTGAGTCGTTGGCCCGCTCTCGCTGTCGCCGGGAGTTCGCTGGCCGCGACCCGAATCCGGGACGTTCATACGCGGGCGCGTCACCAACACTACCTAATGACCGATATCATCGACGGCAACGCCGTCGCCCAGTCCATTCGAGACGACCTGACGGACGCCATCGACCAGCTCGCAGACGAGGGCGTCCGCCCGTCGCTCGCGACGGTGCTGATGTCCGACGACCCCGCGAGCGAGACGTACGTCTCGATGAAGCAGAACGACTGCGAGGAGGTCGGCATCGAGGCCATCGACATCGACATCGACCCGGAGGCCGACGCGTCCGAACTGTACGACACCGTCGACGACCTCAACGCCGACGAGAACGTCAACGGCATCCTCGTCCAGATGCCAGTCCCGGACCACGTCGAGGACCGCGAGGTGCTCCGCGCCATCGACCCGCTGAAGGATGTGGACGGCTTCCACCCGGAGAACGTCGGCCGCCTGGTCGCCGGTGACGCCCGGTACAAGCCCTGTACGCCACACGGCATCCAGAAGCTCATCGCCCACGCCGGCGTCGACACCGAGGGCAAGGACGCCGTGGTCGTCGGCCGCTCGGACATCGTCGGCAAGCCGATGGCGAACCTGTTCATCCAGAAGGCCCCCGGCGGCAACGCGACGACGACGGTGTGTCACTCCCGGACCGAGAACCTCGCCGAGCGGACCCGGAACGCGGACATCGTCGTCGCCGCGGCCGGCGTCCCAGAGATGCTCGACGGCGACATGATCGGCGAGGGCGCGACGGTCATCGACGTGGGCATCAACCGCGTCGAGGCCGACACCGAGAAGGGCTACGAACTGGTCGGCGACGTGGAGTACGAGAGCGCCAAGGAGAAAGCCGGAGCCATCACGCCGGTCCCCGGCGGCGTCGGCCCGATGACCCGCGCGATGTTGCTGTACAACACGGTCAAGGCCGCCGGACTCCAGCACGACGTCGCGGTCGACCTCCCCTGAATGCCGTCGCTGTCGGCGTTCGCGGAGCGGGACGTGTACACTCGCCGCGTGACGCGTGAAACCGACGAACACGGCCTGGCCGGCGTCCGCGAGCGGGCGGACCGCGGCCTCCACTGGGCGGTCGGCGCGCTCGTCGCCGACGCCGGTGACAGGATTCTCTTCGTCTACGAGGACGACATCTGGAAGCTCCCGGGCGGCGGCGTCGAGGCCGGTGAGGGCCGCGAGGCGGCGGTGAAGCGAGAGGTGCGAGAGGAGACCGGCGTCGAGATTACCGTCGAGACGCTGGCCGCGGTCACCGAGGTGACGGTGACGACGCCGGCTTCGGAGCGGAGCGAGACGTTCTTCTTCGGGACGTACCGCGGGACGCCGGAGACGACGGCGCTCGCCGACGACCCCGGCCTCGTCGACGAGGAGATAGAGACGGTCGCGTGGCGGGACGCGGTGCCGGAGAACTGCCTCGACCACGACCTGCTGCGACGGTTGCGGTAGCCGCTGTGTGCCTTCTGGGTCGGCGCAGTCGCCCGCTTCAGGCGTCCTCGTCTTCGATACCGCTCAGCCAGTTCTCGGCTCTGACGGCGGCGCTTTCCTCGCCGGTGACGAACGAGCCGAGTTCGCGCGTCGCGTGGACGAGTCGGTTCGCGTCCGCCGGGTCCACGTCGCAGTCGAGCGCCTCGATACGTTTGCGGTGGTCCCGAATTCGCCCGGAGAGCCGTCGCGCGTCGGCGTCCGGATTCGAGTCGAGGTACGTCCGAACGTCGCCCTGGTAGCGCTCGATGGCGGTCGCCATCGCCAGTCCGTACGGCGCTCTGAGGGCGTTCGGGACCTCCTCGACCGGCGGGCGGTCGCCGGCGTCCGCGCCCCCGAGCAGTTCGTAGAAGTAGCGCTCGGTCGGGTCGTCGACCCGCATCTCCCGGGCGACGTGTGCGGCGACGTGCTGGAGTTCCACCGCCGCGACGTACGTCTCCGACAGCGGTCTGAGTTCGCCCGCGTCGATGAAACCCCGCTTCTGCGCGTACTCGCGGCAGGCCTCTTCGGCCGCGTTCGCGATCTCGCTGAGCGTATCCGCGTCGATGCGGTTCCTGACGGGCGTCAGGTCGAGCGTCGCCGGCGAGTCGGTGTGTTCGGTTCGCTCGTCGATACCCACGCTGTGGAGGCTACCACACTGCGGGCACTCGATACTGCCCGTCTCGTAGTAGGCCCAGCGCGTGCCACACTCCTGGCACTCGCGCTCCCCGCGGATCTTCATGCGCGACACTCGGTGGCCCGCCCTCAAGATTGTTCCGCGAGCGTCCCGTATCGGTGCGCATGCGCTCGGAAGAGGAGATCCGCGAGCAGTACGACTTTCTCGCCGAACAACTGGACTCAGAGGAGATGGATCACGAACGCGTCCGGATGCTGTTCACCCACTACAAGCGGGCGCTCGGGTGGGTCCTCGAGGAGGAACACATCTAGGTTGCGTGCGACGTTTTATCCAGTTCTGTTCCGAAAGCTAACATCTGCAGGACAGGGCCGGTACATTTAAGTTATTCAGCCTCATTCGACCAAGTGACGCTTCGCTTGGAGGGCCGAAGCGTCAGCGGGGACCAATTCAGGGCGGCAAGCGGTCGCGTTTTTCGCGACCGCTTTCCACTTACTTCGCTGCTACGGTTCGAGCAACGGCTGTTCTGTCGGTCACGCCGATCCGAAAAAAGACGGTTCTGTCTCAGTCGATGGACAGCTCGTCGTCCGTCGCGTGCTCGGGCCACTCCAGTTCCACTTCGATGCTCAGTTCGCCGTTCCCCTCGGCGGGTCCCTCGCGCTCGGCTTTCACTTCGAACTCCACCTGTGACGGCGGTGCGAGCGTTACCGATTGCTCGCCGGCGCTGAGCGTCACGTCCGACCCCTCGTCGAGCGAGTCGGCCAGGCTTCTGAGGTAGTCCGCAACGGCGCTCCGGTCCAGAACGCGCTCGTTCTCGAAGAGTACAGTTTCGACCATAGGGGAAGTACGCCCTCCTGACAAATAATCTCATCGCCATCAGTTTCCAGAGAGTGATGTAGATTTGATGCTATTTCGGGAGAAATATAACGCACCAATGACGGTCTGTAACTCCGGTATTCGGTGGATTAGATATCGTCGAAAACGACAATTTCTCTATGCCGATATATTTAAGAGTATAGATACATAATTATTACATAGGACCAATCGATGCACGACCTGACAGGCTTCCAGCGGGACCTCCTGTACGTAATCGCCGGCAGGGAGGAACCCCACGGACTGGCGATCAAAGAAGAACTCGAGGCGTACTACGAGAAGGAGATCCACCACGGTCGCCTTTACCCCAACTTGGACACCCTGGTAGATAAGGGCTTGGTCGAGAAGGGACAGCGCGACCGCCGGACCAACTTCTACACGCTCACTCGTCGCGGGCGTCGAGAGATCGACGCGCGACGCGACTGGGAAGACCAGTACGTCGACCTCTAACCGGACCGACGGTGCGACCTCGTGTTGCGCAGAGCGACTGCACTCGCAAGCCGTCGCTACGTCCGACAGCCGGGGCGACGACCGCCGCCGCGTGCTGACCGCAACACCCGACCACTTTACCCACTTCCTGCCGTATGTTCGCTGTGAACGCGCTACTACAGTTCGACCCGGCGCCCGTCCAGGCGTCGGTCCTGCACATCCTGCTCGCGGGAGCGCTCGGGATGTTCCTGGGACTCGAGCGCGAGTGGTCACAGAAGTCGGCGGGGGTCCGGACGTTCGCGCTCATCAGCCTGCTGGCGGCGGTGTTCACCCTCACCGAGAGCCAGGCGCTGCTGGTCGTCGGCGGCGTGCTGGTCATCGTCCAGGGAATTCTGCTGGCGGTGCAGGGCCTCCTCGACAGCGAGGACGGCGAGGGACTGTCGCTGACCACGTCCGTCTCGATGCTCGTCGCCTACGGAGTCGGCGCGCTCGTCGCCGAAGGGTTCGTCCTCGAGGGGGTCGCCGTCGCCGTCTTCTCGTCGCTCCTGCTGGTGCTCAAGCGCGAACTGCACTCGCTCGCGTGGGGCCTCTCGCGCGAGGAACTGCGCTCCGCCTCGGAGTTCGCCATCCTCGCGTTCGTCATCTACCCGCTCCTCCCGGCTGACCCCGTCGAACTCCCCGGCGGACTGCTCGACATCAGCGTCGAGCTCCGGGTGATCTGGCTGATGGTCATGTTCGTCGCGGGCATCGGCATCGTCAACTACGCCATCGTCCAGAGCTACGGCGGCCGCGGCATCGCCGTGACCGGGTTCTTCGGGGGAATCGCCTCCTCGACGGCCGTGGTGGGGACGATGCTCGACCACGTCCGTCAGCGGCCTGACGCGACCTCCTACGCGGTGGCCGCGATACTGCTGGCCGACGCGGCGATGGCGCTGCGGAACCTCCTCATCACCGTCGTCTTCACCATCGAGCGGGGCATCCTCGTCGAGGCGGTCGTGCCGCTGGGCGCGGTCATCGTCGGCAGCGTGGCCATCGCGGCTTACACCGCGGACTGGTCGGAGACCGTCGAGATGGGACTCGAGAGCCCGTTTTCGATGCGGAACGCGCTGGCTTTCGGCGGGGTCTTCCTGCTGGTCGTCGTCCTCGGCGGCGTCGCTCAGTCGCAGTTCGGCACCGCCGGGCTCTACGTCACGTCCGCGCTCAGCGGACTCGTTTCGAGCGCGGGGGCGACGACCTCGGCCGTGTTGCTGTATCGCGGCGGCGCGATCGACGGGGCGACGGCGATGGTAGCCATCCTCGCCGCGACGGCCGCCAGCATCGGCGTCAAGGCGGCGCTGACGGCCCCGGGACCGAACCGCTCGTTCGCGTCCCGGGTGGCGTTCTGGAGCTCCGTCGTGCTCGGCGTGGCGACCGTGTTCGCGCTCGGACTGCTCCTCTAGAACTGGTAGCGCCGGTCGTCGTTGTCCTGGGGCTGTGGGAACTGATTTCCGGTCATCTCGTCGAAGGTCATCCCTGACAGGTACTCGTCGTAGGTGCAGTCGTAGCCGGATCGGAGGTGGAAATCGAGCGTCCCCCGGTCGACGGTCGACTGAAAGAGCATGTGGATCGCGCGCCGGACCAGTTCGTCGGGGTCCTCGGGGTCCATCGCGACCGACAGCATCGCGAGTTCGTTTCGCGTCTCCCGGTCGAGCGACACTGACAGGTCGTCGCCGAGGTCGCCGTAGGCCGCTTCGAGGTCGTCCTGCAGTTCGTCGAGGCTCATAGCGTCCCCGATGTCCAGCGCGAGGAAACCCCTTACGACTCCGAGCGGAGTCGGGCGGGTGACGAGGCGAGGGCGTGAGTGTGAGTAACTATCAGGATAATAAATTTTATCAAATGGAATGGTAATAGCATATGCGACGGTCGGTCTCCGACCGATTTGGGGTGACAATGACGGATTCTGGCGGTGGACCACGAGGTGGTCACGGGGGTGAACGCGGCACCAGCGACGCCCGGGCGGGCGGCGAGAGCACCGGCGCCCTCGATCGACTGGTGCCGACGTTCGTGTCGCGGAATTACGCGGCGAAGTTCGCCGTCGCGGTGGTCGCCGTGCTCGTCTTGCTCTCGGCGGTCGGTGCGGTCAGTTACCACCAGATCCAGCACCGCGTCGAGCGCGACGCGACGACGGACCTCCGGACCTCGGCGTCGCACAACGCCGACGCCGTCGCCGCCTGGCGAGTCGACACCGAGGCGACGACCGCGACTGTCGCGGCGTCGCCCGTGTTCGGCGACGGTACGACGGCCGACGTGCGCCGGCACCTCATCGCGAGTCTGGCGGCTGACACATCTTCGGCCCGAGCGCTCTACTACTTCACGCCGTCCGACGGCGGGTACACGGTCGTCAGCAGTACCAACGCCTCCGCGTCGGGGTCCTCGGCGGTCGCCCTCGAACCGGCGTGGACCGGACCGCTCGACAACGCGACCGGGGGAATCAGGCCGTCCCGGACCGTGGCGATGTCGTCGGTCTACGCCGACGGCGGCACCGCGACGGTCGCGTTCGCGAGCCCCGTCGCCGGTGCGGACGGCGCGCTCGTCCTCGTCGCGACAATCCCGGACGACCGACTCCGGACCCACCGAGCGGCGTTCGAGACGGCCCTGCTGACCGCCGCGGGCGAACCGGTTGCCGCCGGCGAACAGGCCGCAGACGTTCCGGTACGGCAGGACGACGTCGAGGAAGCCACGGCGGGCGGCCAACCGGTCGTCGAAACCGATGGTGCCGTCACGGCGTACGCGCCGGTGAACGGCACGAACTGGGTCGTCGTCACGTCGGCGGACACCGCGTCGCTGTACGCGACGAGCCACACCATCCGGCGGAGCCTCGTCGTCATCGTCGGCACGGCCGTCATCTCGCTGTCCGTGGTGGGCGCGGTCCTCGGCCGGCACACGCTGCTGCCGCTCATCCGACTCCGCGGCCGCACGAAGGCGATGGAGCAGGGGGACCTCGGCGTCGACCTCTCGACCGCCCGCCGGGACGAGATCGGACGCCTGTACCAGTCCTTCGCGAACATGCGCGACGCGCTCCGGGCGCAGATCCGGGAGGCACACGAGGCCCGCGAAGCGGCCGAGCGGTCGAGCCGGGAACTGGAGCGCCAGAACGAGCGCCTCGACGAGTTCGCGTCGACCCTGAGCCACGACCTCCGGAACCCGCTGACCGTCGCCCGCGGCCACGTCGAACTCCTCTCGGCCCGACTGTCGGACCCGGACGCGGACGGCGAGGACCTCCAGACCCACGTCGAGAAGCTCGAGGGCGCACACGACCGCATCGAGTCGATCATCGACGACGTGCTGACGCTGACGCGGAAGGGTGCGAGCGTCGAGGAGACCGCGCCCGTCCCCCTCGAAGCCGTCGTCGCCGACGCGTGGGACAACATCGACAGCAAGGACGCGACGCTCGACGTGGTCGAGAGCCGGACCATCCACGCCGACCGCTCGCGACTCCTGCGCGCCTTCGAGAACCTCTTTCGGAACGCCATCGACCACGTCGGCGACGACGTGACCGTCTCGGTCGGCGTGACCGATCACGGCTTCTACGTCGCCGACGACGGCCCCGGCATCCCCTCCGAGGAGGTCGACGACATCTTCGACTACGGGCACACGACGAGCGACGACGGGACCGGACTCGGCCTCTCCATCGTCAAGACGATCGCCGACGCCCACGGCTGGCGGCTGTACGTCGACACGACGTACGTCGGCGGCGCGATGTTCGTGTTCGCGGACGTGTTCGACGCCGACGAACCGGACTGGTACGGGACCGACTTCGAGTGGGTCGGCGTCGACTCCGACGACTGACCGCCACGCACAAAACAGGACGGCGCCAAAGGCGTCGCATGAGCGACCAGTCGCCGACGGCAGAGCGCCCGGGGACCGTGCCCGAGGACCCGACTGCCGTCCAGCAAGCGCTGATCGAGTGGTACGAGGCGGACCACCGCTCGTTCCCGTGGCGGGAGACCGAGGACCCCTACGAGATTCTGGTCTCCGAGGTGATGAGCCAGCAGACCCAACTGGACCGCGTCGTCGACGCGTGGGAGGACTTTCTCGACCGCTGGCCGACCGTCGCGGACCTCGCCGCCGCAGACCGTGCGGACGTGGTCGGCTTCTGGACCAGTCACTCGCTCGGTTACAACAACCGCGCGAAGTACCTCCACGAGGCCGCTCGGCAAATCGCCGAAGGCGAGGTCGGTCAGACTGGCGAGGCTCACGACGGCGGGGACGCCGAAGTCGGCGGCCAGTGGCCCCGAGACCCCGACGGCCTCAGCGACCTGATGGGCGTCGGCCCCTACACCGCCAACGCCGTCGCCTCCTTCGCGTTCAACAACGGGGAGGCCGTCGTCGACACCAACGTCAAGCGGGTGCTGTACCGCGCCTTCGACGTTCCCGACGAGGACGACGCCTTCGAGGCGGTCGCGAGCGCGCTCATGCCCGACGGCGAGTCTCGCGTCTGGAACAACGCGATCATGGAACTCGGTGGGGTGGCGTGTCAGAAGACGCCCGATTGCGACGGCGCGGCGTGTCCCTGGCGCGAGTGGTGTTCGGCCTACGAGACGGGCGATTTCACCGCGCCGGACGTCCCGACCCAGCCCGAATTCGAGGGGAGCAGACGGCAGATGCGGGGCCGCGCGATATCGACGCTCAAGGAGTACGAGAAACTCGAACTCGACGAACTGGGCCCGCGCATCCGCGTCGACTACGCCCCCGAAGGGGAGTACGGTCGCGACTGGCTCCGCGGCCTGCTCTCTGACCTCGCGGACGACGGCCTCGTGGACCTCACGGAACGCGGCGACGAGACGGTGGCTCGACTCCGGCGGTAAGAGTGGCCGGACCGCTCCCGCGGGGCGAGGACCGATAGCGCCGTCTCCGTTGACTGTCGCACCGTCGTAGCTCGGTATATTGACCCGCAAATTATTATGCTTGTGTGCGGTAGTCCACACACGATGTCCGATGAAACGCGTCCGCCGAGCCGTCTCCGGTCAGACGGCGGGACGGACGGCCGTGACGTAAACGAGGCCGTCGTCGACGAGTGGGTCGAGGAGACGACGCCGTTCGAGCGCGTGTACGACGTCGTTCGACGGACGTACGACCCGCAGTCGGCCGACGAAATCGGCGAGCGTGCGCGCGTCTCGCCGACGACGGCGCGAAAGCACCTGCGAACGCTCGAAGACGCGGGCGAAGTGACGGCGTCGCAGGACGGACAGACGACGCTGTATCGCCGCTCGGAGACGGCCGTCGTCACCGAGCACGCGAAGGCGCTTCTCGCGGAGCGGACCACCGAGGAAATCGCGTCGGGAATCGCCGAGATGAAGGCGACGATACGGGACTGGCGCGACGAATACGACGTCGAGTCCCCCGAGGAGTTCGCCCGCACTATGGACGTGGACGACGCGGACGACGACCGAGGGGCGCTCCTCACGGAGTGGCAAACGACGCGGCGCAATCTGGCACTCGCGCAGGCCGCGCTCGCGATTGGGGAAGCCAGCCGGTCGGGGCACCTCACTGGGACGGACTCGGACGAGGACGGTAACGGCGACACGTCCGCGGTCGTATGACCGACGATGGCGAACCGACGGACAAACGGCCCGAGGTGTTCGGCCCAATCGACGCCGGTGCGTTGCGCGAAATCCGCGATCTGTTCCGACAGCGGGAGCCGCTCGTAGAGACGGCCGAACTGGACGACCCGCTGAATCCGCAGACGCTCTCGGTCACTGTCTCTGACGGCGTCGGTGAGGCGGATTCCTCGCGGTTCGACATCCGGTGGTGCCTGTCCGGGAACTACGCGGTCCACTACACGGACGACCGGGAGCGGAACTTCCGGTTCGACTGCCATCCGAAGCCGGACGCGCCGACGCGGCACTTCCACCCGCCACCGGACGCCCCGAGCCGACCCGTGGAGGCGTCGTGTATCACCGTCTCAGAGACGGGACTCGTCGCGCGAGCGGTCATCCAGCGATGGCGGTACGCGTACGACCGCGGCGCGTTCGACGGTCTCAACGACGGCCGGAACCCGCCGTGACCGTCCGCCATTCCGCCGTCACGCCTCGTCGGCGTCGGCCTCCAGCTCGCTGGAGAAGACGGCCTCGTCGTAGGGTTCGCCGCCGATGGTGACCGTCCGCGTGTTCGACCGTTCGAAGCCGTGGTTCAGGAAGAAGCGCCGACTCTTCTCGTTCGAATCGAGGTCGAGCGCCCGGATTCGCTCCACTCCGTGCGCTTCGAATATCTCCCGGAGGCGCTCGTACAGCGCGGTCCCGACGCGCTCGCGGTGGTAGTCCGGGTCGACGTAGAGGCGGAGAATCGTCCCGACCGTCTGGAGCGTGATGCCCTGCGTGAAGCCCACGATGTCGCCGTCCTGCTCGGCGACGAGGAGCGTGGCCTCGATGTCGTCGAGGTCGTTCGCGGGGACGCCGCCGGCCCACCCGTGGAGGGCGGCCCCGAGCGGGTCCGCGTACCAGTCGTCGATGGTAGACTCGATGACCTCGGGGTCGAGTTCGTCGTAGGCGTCGTGCCACGCGCGCCGAGCCACCCGCCGAACGTCCTCTGCGTCGGCGTCGAACGCCGGCCGGATGGTCGTCATGGCGACTCGCTCGGGTCGGTTGAGCTGTTCACTCGCCGGTCGCGTCTTCGGGACGGACGGGCGGGCGTCGCCGCGGCGTCGAGGCGAGACGACGGTTCTGATGCCATTGCTGAGGAGTCTACAGGTGGTTAGAGCTATCGCGGCTAATATCCATCCATTCGCGGGTGGGAACGGTTGGCACAATCTATAATGGTCTTTCATTAGGTTTATGTAGATGACCCTCGTTGGTGGTCCTGTATGAGGACAGTCATCCTCGGCGTCATCGGCTCCGACGCGCACGTCGTCGGAATTACCATCCTTGAACGGGCGTTCGAAGCGGCGGGGTTCGAAGTCGTGAACCTCGGCGTACAGACGTCCCAGTCGGAGTTCATCGAGGCCGCGGCGGAGCACGACGCAGAGGCGATTCTCGTCTCCTCGCTGTACGGCCACGCCGAGCAGGACTGTCAGGGCTTCCACCGGGCGATGGACGAGGCGGGCCTGGACGTGACGACGTACATCGGCGGGAACCTCGCCGTCGGGCAGGACTCCTTCGACGAGACGCGTTCGACCTTCCGCGAGATGGGCTTCGACCGCGTGTTCAATTCGGAGACGGACCCACAGGAGGCCATCGAGGCGCTGAAGGCCGACCTCGGCCACCGCTCGCGCGAGGCGTCGTCCGAGCGGACGCGACTGCGCTCCTGAGACGAGGGGCGGCTCCCTCGCGCGTTTTCTCGGGTAGCGTAATCACCCGTCAGAGACCCATTCGGCGCGCCAGCGGCGGGTCCCAAAACATATGTCGGACCTGCGTCTGGACTCACTCGTGACCCCCGAACGCTCCGCTTCTTCGCCCTCTCCGTCCGTGGTGTGGTCCCTGCTCGCCGGCGCGTACGTGTTCGTCTGTAGCTCGCTGGTGGTACTGCCGCTTGGTGCCGTCGCCGACACGCTACTGACGGTACTCGGCCTCCCCGAATCGTACGCGGCGGTCCTGGTCCCGGGGTCCGGCGCTCTCGTCGGGGCCGTCGGCTGGTGGGCGCTCGTCGAGCGACGCGCGGCGTACTCCTATCTGTTCGGCGCGCTCTTCGGGCTGGTGACGGCGGTGGTAACGGTCCTCGGCTGGACGCTTGCGGTGTCGGTCGTCTGGGGACCGCGGACGGTGCTGCTCGCCGGCGTCGTCGTCATCGGATTCGTCCTCGCGATAACCGCGCCGTTCGGCGCGGTCGCGGGGCTCCCCATGATGTACGCGCGCAGGCGGTTCGACGGACACGCATTCTGAGGCGCGTGAGCGGGCGGACCGGGCCGAAACCGGGATTTAGACCCGGCTCGAACGGACCGGTATGTCGGGACTGGACGGCCGCGACGAGCCCTCGACGGGCCGAGACGACCACGTCGAACTGCTCTCGGAACTCGATTCCCACGACCTCGCGACGGCGATGACAGTCGGCGAGGCCACGGGGACTGACGCGTTCGACCACGACCCGAGCGCCGACCCGGACGACGTGTTCCCCCAGTCCGTCGCCAGCGGCGGGCCCACGCCCTCGGGCGTCATCCTCTGGACGCGCGTCGACCCCGACCGCTTCGACCCGGAGACGCCGCTCGGCGTCCAGGTGGCGACCGACGACGACTTCGAGGACGTGGTGTACGAGGGCGTGCTGGACGCCGAGGACCGGATTCGGGCCCACGACTACACCGTCAAGGTCGACCTCGACGGCCGCCTCGACCCCGACAGCGAGTACGCCTACCGGTTCGTCTACGACGGCGTCGCCACCCGGACGGGGCGCTGTCGGACGCTCCCGCGGCCGGACGACTCGCCCGAGTCACTGCGAATCGCCGTGCTGGCCTGCCAGAATTACCTCAACGGCTACTTCCCGGCGTACCACTACGTCGCCGAGGAGGACCTCGACTTCCTCGTTCACCTCGGCGATTTCATCTACGAGTCCGACGACGGCCACTTCAAGGGGCTCGGGTCCTACGACTACGCGGGCCGCGAGCTGACGCTGCCGAGCGGCTACGACCGCGTCCACACGCTCGACGACTACCGCTACCTCCACCGCGAGTATCGCACCGACCGCTTCTTACAGGAGGCCCTGGAGGCACACACCCTCGTCGCCGGCTGGGACGACCACGAGATGGTCAACGACGTGTACTGGGACTCGCGTTCTGACGCGCCGGCAGGCGACCACCCCCGCGGCGACGACCCCCAGTTCATGACCGAACTGGTCGCAAACGCGATGCACGCGTGGTGGGAGTACATGCCCGCACGCGTGGCGTACGACCCCAACGGCGAGCGCTTGCAGGACCGGTTCAAGCTCTGGCGCTCGATACGCTTCGGCGACCTGGTGACCCTGGCGATGACCGACGAGCGCCTGTTTCGCGACCCGCCGCGGGAGGCGATTCCGACGCCGGACAACGTCGGCCCCCACCGGGAACCGCCGGGGCGGACGATGCTCGGCGACGAGCAGCGCGAGTGGCTCGTCGACACCATCACCGAGTCGGAGACGCGCTGGACGGTGTGGGCCGACGAGGTGCTGACCATCCCCTTCCGACTCGGCTCCGGCCCCCTGTCGGTGTACCCCGTCCAGGGCGGCTGGGACGGCTACACGCGCGAGCGCCAGCGAGTGACCGAGGCCATCGGCGCGGCCGACGTGAGGAACTTCGTCACGCTGACCGGCGACATGCACTGCTACGTCGCGGGCTACCAGCAGACCTCCTATCCCGGTCGCGTCACCGGCGGCGAGGGCGTCGCGCAGGGCGACCGCATCGGCGTCGAGTTCATGACCCCGGCCGTCACCTCGCTCAACGCCGCCGAGGCGCTGCACCTCACCCGTGGCCTGCGCGGCCGACTCACCGAGCCGCTTTTGACGAGACTCGTCACGGCCATGAACCCTCACATCGAGTTCTTCGACAGCCACAACTGGGGCTACTCCGTCGTGGAGTTCACCCGCGACGCCTGCACGTACGTCGGCTACGGCGTCGACAAGACGGTCGACTCGCCCGACGCCGACCGCGAGGTCGTGACGGCCTACCGCGTTCCCGACGGCGAGGTGACCCTCGTCGACGTGACCGATGAGTTCCGCGGCGCGTAGCGGTTTGTTGCGTCCCTGTCCACCACCCCTATACCCGGTCCCCTCCATACTCGGGACATGACCAGACCCCACGTCGTCGGCGTCGTCGGGAGCCTCAGAGACGAGAGCTACACCCGCGTCGGTATCGAGCGCGCGCTCGCGGCCGCCGCAGACGCCGGCGGGACGACCGAACTGCTCGACCTCGGGGAGTTCGACCTGCCGGTGTTCGACGCGGACGACAGGGAGGTCGGCGACGCCGTCGACTTCGCCGACCGCGTGTACGACGCCGACTCCATCCTGCTCGGGACGCCCGTGTACCACGGCTCGTACTCGGGCGTGCTGAAGAACGCGCTCGACTACTGCGGCTTCGACGAGTTCGAGCACAAGACGGTCGGCCTGCTCGCCGTCGCCGGCGGCGGGTTCCCAATCACGGCGCTCGAACACCTGCGGTCGGTCTGTCGCTCGCTCAACTGCTGGGTCATCCCCCACCAGGCCGCGATTCCGCGCGCCCGGACCTACGTCGAGGACGGCGAGATCACCGACGACGACATCGAGGAGCGCGTGGTGACACTCGGCGAGGAAGCGGTGCGGTACGCGAACATCGAGCCCGATCCGGCGTGTTTCGAGAGTACGGAGAATGTCGGTGCTGACGACTAGCGGTGAGGGCCGCTATGCGTGCCCGAACCGTAGGCGGCGGGAGCGAAGGTGCTGACGATTAGCCGCGAGGACGCCCACGGAGAAGGAAACCGTCAAATCGGCCCGTTCCCAACTGTCGGTCGTGACCCAGTGGGTCGAGAATCCGACCGGGGGACGCGACCGGGGACCGGCGGCGCTGGTCCGCGCGTGGGTCGAGATATTGCGGCGGCCGCGGCGGTTCTTCCGGACCGGCGTCGCGCCCGGCGACCAGGCACCGGGGCTGGTGTTCGCGTCGATGGTCGTGCTCGTCGAGGAGGCGAGTCGCTTCGCCGTCGTCCACCTGGCCGAGCGGGGTCTCGTCTCGACCGGGCCGTTCGACTATCCGGCCCTCGCCGGCTTCTCGCCCGGCGTCGCCGTGCTCGTCTTGCTGGCCATCATCATGTTCGTGACGCCGGCGACGGTGCACCTGACCGCGGCGGTGCAGACGCTACTCCTGGTCCCCACCGCGCCGGACCGCGGCGGCATCAGCGAGACGGTGCAGGTGCTGTGCTACGCGATGGCCCCGTGTCTGTTCGCCGGCCTGCCCAGCCCCGAGGTCCGGGTCGTCGTCGCCGCCTGGGGCGCGGCGCTGTACGTCCTCGGGACGGCGACGGTTCACGACCTCAGGCTCCCGGTCGCGGCGGTCGTTGGGGCCGTCCCCGCGGCCATCGTGTTCGGGTACGGCTTCCGGGGGTTCCACGCGCTGTCGCTCGTAACCGGGTTTTAGGTGACCGCCGCTCCCCTCTCGGGTATGCTCAGCATCGACATCGACCAGTTCATGCTCGAACTCAAGGACGGCGCGTTCAAGAGCGTCGGCCCGTCGAACAAGGAGGCGACCATCAAGATGTACGACGTCGAGGGGGTGGACGTGCGGGAGTACGGCGACAAGCGCGTGAAACTTGCCTTCGAAGACGAACAGGGAAGCGAAATCGAGATCGCGCTGTTCCCGGAACAGGCGAAAGCCGTCGCTTCAGGCCTCGAGATGCTGGAAGAGGAGAGCGAGCTATTCGACTGACCGGCGACGCTCGTCCCGGTGATAGTTCGTCCGGAATTCGACAACCGTTTTAGGCACGACATGCTTTCACCGTGTAATGGGTTCGTGTATCATCTGCGGCAAATCTGTCGAAGGACGCATCTGTGACCTCCACGAGGAGGACGCCCTGTTCGAGTTCCGCGGCTCTCGCCCCGACCAGCTATCGGTCGGTCGGTACTACCGCGGCAGCGTCGACGGCTTCGCCGAGTTCGGCGTGTTCGTCGACATCGGCGACAGCGTCACTGGGCTCCTCCACCGGAGCGAACTGGACCGACGGCTCGACTCCCTCGACTGGGAGCCCGGCGACACCGTCTACGTCCAGGTCAAGAACGTGCGCGACAACGGCAACATCGACCTCGGCTGGTCGATTCGTCAGTCCGAACGGGAGTTCCGCGGCGTCCTCGTCGACGACCCGGACATCGGACACTCGGTCCTGCTCGACGACGAGGGGGACGACGAGACGGCCGACTCCGAGGACGCCGACGAGGGAGACGCGAGCGACGCAGAGAGCGACACCGAGACTGATACAGCGGCCGCTGCGGAGTCGAGCGACGACGCGGAACAGGCCTCGGCCGACGAGTCCTCGAGCGCCGGCGCGGTGAGCCGGGCCGGCGACGCGGAGCGCGTCTCTGGCGCTGGCTCGGTCGGCGAGAGCGACGGCGGGTCGGCCGCGGTCGTCGCCGAGTCCGACGACGCCGAGGCGACTGCCGACACCGATTCGGACCCGATTGCCGTCGCCATCGGCGACCTCGACGAGCACGTCGGCGACGACGTCCGTCTCGAAGGCGAGGTCGTCGGCATCCGACAGACCTCCGGTCCGACGGTGTTCGAACTGCAGGACGAGACCGCCACCGTCGACTGCGCGGCCTTCGTCGAGGCGGGCGTCCGCGCCTACCCCGACGTCGAGGAGGACGACGTCGTCCGACTCGAAGGCGAAGTGCGCCGCCGCCGCGGCGAACTGCAGGTCGAGACCGAGGACCTGACCGTCCTCGACGCGGACGAGCGAGACGAGGTCGAGCAGCGACTGGCCGACGCGCTGGACGACGAGGCCCGACCGGAGACCGTCGAACCGCTGGCCGAGGACCCCGCGGTCGCGGACCTCTCGGACGAACTGGTCGAGACGGCCACGCAGATCCGAAAGGCCGTCCTCACCGACCGCCCGGTCATCGTCCGCCACGCCAACACCGCCGACGGCTACCTGGCCGGGAGCGCCCTCGAACGCGCGACGCTCCCGCTGGTCAACGACCAGCACCGCCGCGCGGACGCGAAGTACCACTACTTCGACCGCCGACCACTCGAGGGCGGCGTCTACGACATGGACGACGCCACGAAGGACACGACGACGATGCTCGACAACCGGGAGCGCCACGAGGAGAAGCTCCCGCTGTTCGTCTTCGTCGCCGCCGGCGGCACGCGCGAGAGCCTCGACGGCTTCGACCTCCTGAACGTCTACGGCGCGCCGAGCGTCGTCATCGACGACATCGACGTGGACGGCGCAGTGGTCGACGCGGTCGACGCCGTCGTCTCGCCGTCCGTCGCGGACGCCCCCGACACCACCGCGACCGCGCTCGCGGCCAACGTCGCCGCGCACGTCAACGACGGCGTTCGCGACGACCTCCGGCACCTCCCGGCCGTGAGCTTCTGGGAGGGCGCTCCGGAGTCGTACCTCGACGCGGCGAGCGACGCCGGCTACGACGCCGAGGCCGTCGCGGAGCTCCGCGAGGCCGTCGCGCTGGAGGCCCACTACCAGTCCTACGAGGACAAACGCGAGCTCATCACCGACCTCGTGTTCGGTGACGACGAGGAGGACGTGGGCGGCCTGGCCGGCCACATCTCCGAGCAGTTCCGCGAGAAGGTCGACGAGGAGGTCTCGACCGCGCGGGCGAACCTCGACTACCGGACCGTCGACGGCGTGGACATCGCCGTGCTGGACACGGACGCGTTCACCCACCAGTACGAGTTCCCGCCGGAGTCGCTCCTGCTCGACGAGCTGTACCGCGACGTTCGCGACGAGTGCGCCGCTGTCCTCGGCATCTCCACGGACACGATGTACGTGCGGACCGACGGCGACGTGACCCTGCACGACCTGGCCGCCGCGGTGGCCGAGCAGGTTCCCGAAGGCGGCGTCGCGACCCGGAGCGTCCGCGAGGGGACGATCCGCTACCTCGCCGGCGAGCGCCCGGCCGTCCTCGACGCGACGCTCGACGTGCTGGCCGACCAGCTGTAACGCGGCGAGTCTTTTTCCGGTCGCGGGCTGTCAGAGTGCCCATGAGCGACGGCCCCGTCAACGCCGACGACCTCGACTGGACCGACTACGACCACGGCGACCGACAGTTCAGGCGCAAGCAACTGGGCGCGGCCGCCGGCGGCGAGGAACTCGGCGCGAGCCTCTACGCCGTGCCGCCGGGCAAGCGCCTCTGGCTCCGCCACTACCACGAGGGCAACGAGGAGGCGGTCTTCGTTCAGCGCGGGACGGGGACGCTGTGGCTCGGTCCCGAGAAGGAGGAACACGCGCTCGAACCCGGCGACTACGTCGCGCTCCCCGCGGGCGAGGAGAGCGCCCACGAGATCGCGGCCGGCGACGAGGAACTGCACCTGTTGCTGGTCTCGACCATGGAGGAACCGGACATCACCGTCTATCCCGACAGGGAGATGGTGGGGCTGTACGCCGGGGCGGCACCCGGCGGCGACGCGGCGGAGCGGTCCCTGTCGACGTACCTCGACGCCACCGCAACGGAGGAGTACTGGGACGAGTAGGCCCACGGACGCCGCTCTCGGTCACCTGTCGGTCATCGTGAGTGGGCAACCGTCGCGTGAGGGGGACGTGCGAGCGCCCGAGTGCGCTCCCGTCCTGTGCGTGGAGCAGGCTTAAACGGGAGACGGCGGAACAGCCCCCATGGCACCCGGTGGTATCCCCGTCTCGTTGCTGGCCGATCTCCTCGCCGTGTTCATCATCGCCGCGGCCGTCGGCATCTTCGTCACCAAGGTCGGGCAGTTCCCCTACACGATTGCGCTCCTCATCGCGGGATTCGCCGCCTCGGTCGTCGGCGTCACCATCGACATCGAACTGTCGCACGACCTCATCCTGCTCGTGTTGCTGCCGCCGCTCCTGTTCGAGGGCGCGGCCACGACCGACCTCGAACGGCTGCGCCGAAACCTCGCGCCCATCCTCCTGCTCGCCGTCGTCGGCCTGCTCGTCTCCGTCGTCCTCGTCGGCGTCGCCGGCGCGGCGCTGTTCCCCGGCTTCGACCTCCTGCTCGCGCTGCTGTTCGCGGCGATGATTCTGCCGACGGACCCCGTCTCCGTGCTCGCGCTGTTCGAGGAACTCGGCGCGCCGGAACGGTTGGCGACGCTCGTCGAGGGCGAGAGCCTCGTCAACGACGGGGTCGGCGTCGTCGTGTTCTCGGCGTTACTCGGGTACGTCACCAGTAGCGCCGGGGGCGGTGCGGGCGCAGGCGACCTGTTCACGGTCGGCGGCGTCGGCGAACTGGTGGTGGACATCGCGATTGTCTCGGGCGGCGGCCTCCTGGTCGGCCTGGCCGGCGGCGCCCTCGCGTACTCGGTGATGGTCTCGCTGGACGACCAGATGACCGAGATAATCCTGACCATCATCCTCGCCTACGGCGCGTTCCTGCTGGCGGAACACTACGCCGCCGACGTGCTCGGCTTTCACCTCTCCGGGGTTATCGCCACCGTCGTCGCCGGCCTGTTCATCGGCAACCGGGGCGCCGAGTACGCGATGAGTCCGCAGACGAAAATCGCCGTGTTCAACACCTGGGAGACGGCGGCGTTCATCGTCAACACGTTCATCTTCCTGATGATCGGCGTGACGACGCCAATCGGGGACCTCCTCTCGAACGCGCCGCTCATCGGGATGGCGATTCCGCTCGTGTTGCTCGCCCGAACCGCGGTCGTCTACCCGCTGACGGCGCTCGCGAACCGCTTCTCCGAGCCCTCGGTCCCCGTCTCGTACCAGCACGTCATGGTCTGGGGCGGGCTGCACGCGTCCATCCCCATCGCGCTCGTGCTCGGCCTCCCGCCGTCGACGCCGATGCGGACCGAACTCCGGGCGATGGTGTTCGGCGTCGCCGCCTTCTCGCTGGTCGTCCAGGGGCTGACGATGTCGAACGTGCTGGACAGCCTCGACATCGTCACCCGGAGCGACGCGGAACAGCTCTACGAACTGCTGGTCGGTCGGGCGCGGGCGGTCGACGCGGCCCTCGACGCCGCCGACGAACTGCACGCCAACGGCGACATCCCACAGGAGGTGTACGACCGGTTCACCTCGGAGTACGAGCGGGAGAAAGACCAGCTCAACGAGGCCATCGCGACGCTGATGCGGGACAACCCGGAACTCCGCCACGAGCAGGTCCTCGCCGGCGAGCGGCGGCTCCTCCAGCGAGAGAAGAGCGCGCTCATGGACGCGGCGCGTAACGGCGTCATCTCCGGGGACGTCGGCGACGAACTCATCGAGGAGGTCGACATCAAGCTCGACCGGGTGCAAGAGGGCGAGCAGACCGTCTCGGAGACCGAGGAGAGCTACGAGGAGTTCTGGCGACAGCGAGCCGAGGAGTTCGGGCTCGACCTGGGGGAGGAATCGGACGACGAGGCGACCGGAGACGGAGAGATATCGGCGGACGAGGAGTGAGCCGGGTCGGGCGGCGGTCGCTCGGTCACTCGCCGCCCGATGACACCGACCGAGCGGCCGTCTTCGCACCGTAGTAGGCCCACTCCGCGCCGTAACAGAACACGCACCCGCGGAATTTCGGCCGGTCCGGCGTCGCGTCGTCGCCCGGTTCCGTGTGCATACGCCACACTGAGGGCGCGAGGCTATTCAACCCAGCGGCGCGTGCGGTCCGGACGCGGCCACGCGGCGATACCCGAGCGACACGCTTATTCGGGCGAGACGACCACGTTTCGGTAACGCAGATGAGCACGGAGACGACGGACCCGAGCGAGACGGAGGCCTTCCAGCAGGTGTGTGCGGAGTTGGTCGACCGCATCCTCGCCGGCGAGGTCGAGCGCGACGACGTGGAGTCGGCCAAGATCGACGTGTGTCGCGAGTACTCCGCGCCGAAAGTCCCGAAGAACTCCGAACTGCTCGATTACGCGCCACAGGAACACCGCGAGGTGCTGGAGGAGGTCCTCCAGCGCAAGCCGGTGCGGACGGCCTCGGGCGTCTCGCCCATCGCCATCATGACCTCGCCCGAGCGCTGCCCCCACGGGAAGTGTCTGTACTGCCCCGGCGGGCCCGACTCGGAGTTCTCCTCGTCGCAGTCCTACACGGGCCACGAGCCCGCGGCGGCCCGCGGCGAGCAGAACGACTACGACCCCTACGGACAGGTCACGCTCCGGCTCAATCAGCTTCGGGAGATCGGTCACCCCGTCGACAAGGCCGAACTCATCCTGATGGGCGGGACGATGACCGCCCGGAGCCACGACTACCAGGAGTGGTTCGTCAAGCGGGCGCTGGAGGCGATGAACGACTTCGACGTGGACGCCGAACCGTCGCCCGAGGAGGGAGTGAGCTTCGCCGAGGACCGCGAGGAGTACGAGTTCCGGTACCTGGAGGACGTGATCGCCGAGAACGAGACCGCGGACGTGCGCAACGTCGCGACGACGTTCGAGACCAAGCCGGACTGGTGTGACCCCGAGCAGATCGACCGGATGCTCGACCTCGGCGGGACGAAAGTCGAAGTGGGCGTCCAGACGACCTTCGAGCGGATCAACCGCGAGATGCACCGCGGCCACGGTGTGCAGGCCTCGATCGACGCGAACCGAAGGCTTCGGGACTCGGCGTTCAAGGTCGGCTTCCACATGATGCCAGGTCAGCCCGGAATGTCCAAGGAGATGTGCCTGGAGGACTTCCGGCGCATCTTCGACGACCCGGACTTCCGTCCCGACTACCTGAAGATCTATCCCACGCTCGTCGTCGAGGGGACGGTCACCTACGACTGGTGGCGAAAGGACGAGTTCGAGCCGCTCTCCAACGACGAGGCGGCCGAACTGGTCGCGGAGATCAAGGACATGATCCCGCGCTACACCCGCCTCCAGCGCGTCCAGCGCGACATCCCCGCGGACTTCATCGAGGGCGGCGTCTGGAAGTCGAATCTCCGACAGCTCGCCCGCAAGCGGATGGACGAGCACGGCTGGTCCTGCGACTGTATCCGCTGTCGCGAGGCCGGCCACAGCGACGAGACGGCCGAGAACGTCGAGTTCGACGTGCTGACCTACGAGGCCTGCGGCGGCACGGAGCACTTCATCTCCGTGGAGGACTTCGAGAACGACGTGCTCGTGGGCTTCTGTCGGCTCCGGTTCCCGAACGACCCCGTTCGCCGCGAACTGCAGGACGCCGCGCTCGTCCGGGAACTGCACGTCTACGGCAACGCGGTCGGCGTCGGGAAGCAGGGCGACGACGGGGACCACCAGCACAAGGGCTACGGCCGGAAGCTGCTCGAACGGGCCGAGGACCTGGCTCGCGACGCCGGCTTCCCGAAAATCGCCGTCATCTCGGGCATCGGCGTCCGACAGTACTACCGGGAGAAGCTGGGATACAGACAGGACGGCCCATACGTGAGCAAACGCCTGTAACGGGGCGCTCGGGGGCGAACGGCGTATTCTCGACGGCTTCGCGAAGTAGTCGAACAGCGAGCGCGCGCGGTCGCGCACCGAGTGGCGAGACGTTACCGAAAGCGTGGCGCTGTTTTCAGCCACTATCAGTATAGCCACTTCTCCGGGAGCCGTCGCCCGGGACACGATAGTGGCATTACTCATCAGGTGGGAGAGATCGGTTTATTAGCCGAAAACGGCGGGTAGCGGTCTAGAAACGGGATAATATGACCTTACCGACCGATTGCCGCCCGCTAACTAATTACCACAATGGCATCGGCCCAGTCATGGGTAAGCTAACGGGCCTGTGGTTGGCAGCGATGACGGCGCTTTCAGTGGTGGCGATGGTCACGACACCGCTCGCGGCGTCGGGCGTCGCGGCCGCGTCGAACCACGACACGAGCAACATCGAAGTGACGGACGCGACCGCGGTCAAGTCGTCCATTCCCGAGCAACCGGAAGCGCCGTTCGAGGCCGCGACCGGTGAGGGAATCGACGTACGGTTCACCCTCGAAAACACGGGGAGTGCCGAGGGACAGAAGACGGTGAACATCACCGCGAACGGCGAGCGAATCGCCCAGGAAGAGCGGTACGTGCAGGCGGATTCGACGGCCGAAGGCGTCGCCGTCGTCGAGTTCGACGAGCCGGGTGAGTACGAGCTGGCCGCCAACGGCGTCTCGGCCGGGACGGTGACGGTCGTCGAGCAGGCGAACCTCGAAATCACGGACATCGCCGCGGATCGGACGACGGTGTCACAGGGCGAGGAGGTCACGCTGACGGTCACAGCGGAGAACACGGGCGGTACCGCCGGTGAGGAGACGTTCGACATCTTCTGGGAGAACACCGAAACCGGAGACCGCCAGCAGATCGGACAGGAGTCCTTCGAACTGGACGCGGGCGAGACTGGCACCGAGACGGCGACGATCATCGCCGACGAGACTGGTGACTGGCGCGTCGACTCGGACACCACGATCACCGTCGAATCGGACGACTCCGGCGGCGGGGCCGAACCCCCGTCGGTTGCGGTGGTAGACGCCGGTCTCATCGACACGCAGGTCGACAGCGGACAGATGTCGACGCCGCAACCGGAGCTGTGGGTCGAACTGGAGAACACGGGCGGGGAGGCTGGAAACCTGCCGCTGACCGTCGAAGTCGGCGGCGAGGAGGTCACCATCACGTCCGGGCAGGAGGCCTCCGTCCCGGCCGGCCAGACGGTGAACGAGACCGTCACCTACGTCCTCGAGACCGATGACGGCGGGTACGTCGAGAACGGCGAACACGAGGTGACGGTCAACGGGGAATCCGCCGGCACGCTCGTCGTCGGCCAGTCGGCCATCCAGATCACGGACGTCGAGTGGAACCGCACCACCGTCAGCGAGGGCGGTGCCGTCGAACTCTCCGTGACGGGGACGAACGAAGGCGCACTTGCCGGCGAACGCGTCGTCGAAACCTTCGTCGACGGGAGCGCCGTCAGCGCGGTGGCACTGGAGCTCGGACCCGGCGAGACCGGCACCGAGACGTACGTGCACACCTTCGGGGACGCCGGAACGCACGAGTTCGGCATCGTGAGCAAGAGCGAGCAGATCACCGTCGAACCGGCCGACTCCGGCGGCGGGGCCGAACCCCCGTCGATGGCGGTGAGCGACCGCTCGCTGAGTTCCGACGTCGTCCCGGCGGGCGACAGCGTCGAGATCTCCGCGACCGTCACGAACAACGGCGACCAGCGAGGGACGGCCGAAGTGACCTTCACCGTCGACGGCGACCGGGAAGAGACGAGAGAGGTGACGCTCGGTCCCGGCGAATCGACCGACGTGTCCTACACGCGGACGTTCGACCGCCCGGGGTCTTACGCCGTCGCGGTCGGCGGCGAGTCCGCGGGCACGGTCGAGGTCTTCGCGGACGACGCGGTCGAGGTCCGGGACGCGGGACTGCTCGACACGCGTATCGACACGGGCCAGATGGCGACCCCGCAACCACAGCTGTGGGTCGAACTGGAGAACACCGGCGAGCAGACGGCGACCTTCCCGGTGTCGGTCGAGGTCGGTGGTGACGGGGTTACCGTCATCTCCGGACGGGAGCCGACTGTCGCGCCGGGTGCGACGGAGAACGTGACGGTGACGTACGTCCTCGAAACGGATGACGGCGGGTACGTCGACGACGGCGAGCACGCGGTGACGGTCAACGGCGAGTCCGCCGGGACGGTTGTCGTTGGGTCCGCCGACATCGGCATCACGTCCGTCGAGACGAACCGGACGACCGTGAGCGAGGGCGAGGCCGTCGAACTGACCGTGACGGGCGAGAACGCAGGTGTCGTCTCGGGCCAGCGCGAGGCGCTCGTCTACGTCGACGACACGAACGTCGGCGGTGTAATCCTGCGACTGGGTCCCGATGAGACCGGGAGCGACCGGTACGTCCACACCTTCGAGGAGGCCGGGACCTACGAGTTCGGGACGCTGAACGACCGGACCGAGATCACGGTCGAGCAGACGCCCGCAGAGTTCGAGGTCAGCGACGTACAACTGGGGAGTCAGTCCGTCACCGAGGGCGAGTCGGTCGACGTGACCGCGACCGTCGAGAACGTCGGGACGGAATCCGGGACGTTCGACGCGACGCTGACCGCCGACGGAACGGCCGTCGACTCCAGTTCCGTCGGCCCGCTCGCAGCGGGCGAGACGGCGACTGTCACGCTCGGCGCGTCGTTCGACGGCAGCGGCGACCGCTCGCTCGCGGTCAACGGCGTCTCCGCCGGAACGCTGACCGTCGAAGCCGCCACCAGCACCAATAGCGGTAGTGGTGGCGGCGGTGGAGGCGGTGGTGGTGGTGGTGGCGGCGGAGGCGGTGGTGGTGGAGGTGGCGGTGGCGGCGGAGGCGGTGACATCGCCGACTCCGACGACGAGACCTCCTCGGACGGCGGCGGCGCGGAGCCGCCGGCCGTCACGCAGTCGCGGAGCGGTGACAGCGTGACCCTCCGCGTCGCGGCGGACGCCTCGAACGCGACGGTCGACCGGTCGCTGAACCTCACCGGCCCGGACGCCGCGGCCCCGTCGTTCACCCTCTCGTCGCTCTCGCTGTCGCTCGCCAACGGGAGCGGGCCGTTCAACGCGACGCTGTCGGGCCCGCACGCGATGCCGGACAACGCGACCGCCGTTCGCGACGACGGCGTGCTCGGCTACGTGTCCGTCACGTCCGACGGGAACGCCACCGACGTGCGTACCGCGACTTACACCGTAACGGTGAACGAGACGGCGCTGCCCGAGGGAAGCGACGCCGGTAGCGTGCAGGTGTTCCAGTACCACAACGGGACCTGGAGCGAACTGAACGCCACCGCAAACGCCAGTGACCAGACCGTACAGGCAGACGCGCCCCGGCTGTCCACCCTCGCGGTCGTGACGCCGGGGACCGGTTCGGCGGGGGGCGCGGCGATAGCGAACGCGTCGACGCCGACCGAACCGACGGTCACGAGCGCGTCGCTGACGGCCGACTGGGTTCGTGCGGGGCTCAATACGTCCGTCTCGGCGACGTTCGAGAACCCGACCGACGGCGCGGTCGAGCGGACGCTGACGGTCACCGTCGACGGCGACGCGGTCGCCTCGAGGACGGTTCGGCTGGAACCGGGCGAGTCCACGACGCAGATCGAATTCGAGGCCACGGAGGGGACCGTCTCGGTCAACGGCGTGGAGGCGGGTGACCTCCGGGTCGGGACCGACGGAACCGGCGTCGCGGAGAGCCAGAACTCGACCGGGGAGAGCACTGGTGAGACGGACGAGCCCGCGACGGCGTCCGGCCCCGGATTCACGGTCCCGCACGTCGCTATCGCGCTCGCGCTGGTGGCGCTCGTCGTCCGCGCACGACGCCGTCGCTGACACCCTGTGGTCTAAGGGACCCCCTAATCCCGGTTTTGCACCTCCGTAACTAATCCTTTACTCACAAACGTCCGGGTATGAAGAAGCTCAGCGCGCTCTCTCTCGCGATGTCTGTGGTTCTCCTCGGCGTTACCCTCTGGTCGTTCCCGATCGCCGGCACGTCGAACGGGACCGCGGCCGCCTCGGTCGCGAACTCTGACACGGAGTCGCTGGTGAACGACACGACGGACACGGAGACGGCGACGGTGGAACCGACGGAGACCGAGACGGCGACCGCGGAGCCAACGGAGACCGCGGAACCGACGGAAACGGAGACTGCAGGGCTGACCGAGACCGAAACGGAGACCGTAGAGCCGACGGAAACGGAGACTGCAGAGCCGACGGAGACGGAGACCGCGGAACCGACGGAGACCCAAACGGAGGAGCCAACTGAGACCGAGACCGCCACCGAGGAACCGACCGAGACGGAGACTGCGGAACCGACCGAGACGGCGACCGAAACGAGTGGCGGCGACGGTGACGATTCGGACGATAGTGGGAGTTCGGGCGGCGGGTCGGGAGACGATGGCGACTCTGACGACGACGGCGGATCCAGCGACGGTGGCGGGGCAATCGAACCGGACGAAGACGACGAGACCGAAACGGACGCGAGCGACGACGGAGCGGATCGAACTGCGACCGAGACGGCGACACCGGTCGAGACCGCCACGGCCACGCCGGTCGCCACGACCGAGGCTGCCACAGTGAACGAGAACGGCGTTCGCATCGAGTCGGCGTCGCTGACGGCCGACTGGGTCCGGTCCGGGTTCAACACCACCGTCCGGGCACAGGTGACGAACACGCGCTCGTCGGCGGTCACCGAGACGTTCGTCGTGACGGTCGACGGCGAGCGCGTCACGACGCAGACGGTCGAGCTGTCGCCGGGCGCCGAGACCACGGTCCGGGCCGAGTTCGAGGCGGTCGAGGGAACCGTCAGAGTCGACGGCGTGGAGGCGGGCGACCTCAGGGTCGCGAACCAGTCGGTCACGACGGGCGAGAGCGACAACGTGGCCGCGGGCGAGTCCACGACCGGGTCGTCGGGACCGGGCTTCTCCGTGCGTCAGGTCGGCCTGCTACTGGCGCTGCTGGCCGTCGTCGGCCGGACAAGTCAGGGACTTCGCGGCGGCCGCTGAATCGCGGACGCGGCGCGATGGTGTGGTGGGTTTTTACTCGCACCGTCCGACGTCCTGGGTATGACTCGGGACCTCGCGGTCGTCGGGGCCGGTGCGGCCGGCGCGGCGGCGACGTACGCGCTCCGTGACGAGCCGGTCGACGTGACAGTGTTCGAGAAGAGCCGCGGCGTCTGCGGTCGCGCGGCCACCCGACGCAAGGGCGACTGCACGTACGAGTACGGGGCGAACTACCTCAAGGCCGACGACGACCGCGTGACGGAACTGGTCACCGAGGCCCTGCCGACCGACGGGCTGGTCGACGTCGAGGAGCCGGTCTACGCCTTCGACGCCGACGGCGACCTCGAACCCGGCCGGGACGCCGACGACCACAAGTGGTCCTACGAGGCGGGCCTCACCCAGCTCGCAAAGCGGCTGTTCGCCGAGACCGATGCGACGGTCGAAACCGAGGTCCGCGTCGAGACGCTTGACTGCCACGAGGACGGGTGGACGCTGGACGACGCGGAGGGGACCGACCTCGGGCGCTACGACGCGGTCCTGCTGACGCCGCCGGCCCCCCAGACCGCGGACCTGCTGGGGCAGTCCCGATGGGGCCACGACGACCGCAGGGCGCTCCGGGAGGAGATTGCCGCCGTCCCGTACCGGACCGTCGTCGCCGGCGTTCTCCACTACCCCTTCGAACTCGACGTGCCGTGGTACGGCGCGGTCAACGCCGACAAGGACCACGATATCGGCTGGGTCTCCCGCGAGGAGTGCAAGGACGGCCACGTCCCCGACGGCGAGTCGCTCCTGATCGTCCAGATGAACGAGCCGTGGTCGGTCGCGAACTACGACGAGTACCCCGACCGACTCGTCGACGACATCGCCGAGCGGACGGCGCACCTGCTCGACGACGAGCGGCTGGCCGACCCCGACTGGACCGACCACCAGCACTGGCGCTACTCCCAGCCGGAGGGCGAGGTCGACCGGGACCTGCTCGACAGCGCCAGCGAGCACGACCTCTACTTCGCCGGCGACTGGGTGGCCGGTGAGGGCCGCGTCCACGCGGCGGTCCGCAACGGACTGGATACGGGCGAGGCCATCGCCGACGACGCCTAACGGAACCCCTTTGGGTCCCCGCCGACAGCCACCGATATGGATCACAAGCGGGAGCTGACGAGCGTCGACCTCGCCGCCCTGGAGGGCGAGCTCGCCGGCTACGAGGGCGCGAAGCTCGACAAGGCGTACCTCTACCCCGAGGACGACCTCGTCAGGCTGAAGCTCCGGGACTTCGACCGCGGCCGGGTGGAGTTCGTCATCGAGGTCGGCGACGTGAAGCGCGCCCACGTCGCCGACGCGGCCCACGTCCCGGACGCGCCAGGCCGACCGCCCGACTTCGCGATGATGCTCCGGAACCGGCTCTCGGGGGCCGACCTCGTCCGCGTCGAGCAGTTCGAGTTCGACCGCATCATCGAACTGGAGTTCGACCGCGAGGACGGCTCGACCACCATCGTCGCGGAGCTGTTCGGCGACGGCAACGTCGCCGTCCTCGACGAGCACGGCGAGGTCATCGACTGCCTGGAGACCGTCCGACTCAAGTCGCGGACCGTCGCGCCGGGGACGCCCTACGAGTTCCCGTCGGCGCGGTTCAATCCGCTGACCGTCGGCTACGAGGGGTTCGTCGCCCGCATCGAGGAGTCCGATTCCGACCTCGTGCGGACGCTCGCGACGCAACTGAACTTCGGCGGCCTCTACGGCGAGGAGCTGTGTACCCGCGCCGGCATCGACTACAACGTCGCCGTCGACGAACTCACCGACGAGCAGTTCCAGCGCCTCTACGACATCGTCGACGAACTCGGCACGCGACTCCGCGAGGGCAACGTCGACCCGCGGGTGTACTACGAGACGGTCGGGGACGAGAGCGCCGGCGCAGACGGCGACGGAGAGCCCGACCGCCGGCGCGTCGACGTGACGCCCATCCCGCTGGAGGAGTACGACGACCTCTACAGCGAGACGTTCACCGAGTTCAACCCCGCGCTGGACGACTACTTCTACAACTTCGAGCGCGAGGAGGAGGTCGAGGGCGGCGAGACCCAGCGCCCGGACTTCGAGGCCGAGATCGAGAAGCAAAAGCGCATCATCCAGCAGCAGGAGCAGGCCATCGAGGACTTCGAAGACGACGCCCAGGCCGAGCGCGAGAAGGCCGAACTGCTGTACGCGCACTACGACCTCGTCGACGAGGTGCTCTCGACCGTGCGGGCCGCCCGCGAGGGCGACGTGGCGTGGGACGACATCGAAGCGACGTTCGACGAGGGCGCGGAGCGGGGCATCCCCGCCGCCGAGGCGGTCGTCTCGCTGGACGGGAGCGAGGGGACAATCACGCTCGACATCGACGGCACGCGCGTCACGGTCGACGCCGACGAGGGGGTCGAAGTGAACGCCGACGAACTGTACAAGGAGGCGAAGCGCATCGAGGAGAAGAAGGAGGGCGCGCTTGCGGCCATCGAGGACACCCGCGAGGACCTCGAAGCCGTCAAGGAACGGCGCGACGAGTGGGAGCGCGACGACGGCGAGGACGACTCGGCAGAGGAGGCCGACGAGGACGAACCGACCGACTGGCTCGCCGAGCGGTCCATCCCGACGCGGTCGACCGAGCACTGGTACGAGCAGTTCCGGTGGTTCCACACCGCCGACGGCTTCCTCGTCATCGGCGGCCGCGACGCCGACGACAACGAGGAGCTCGTCCAGAAGTACCTCGAACGCGGTGACAAGTTCTTCCACGCGCAGGCCCACGGCGGCCCGGTCACGGTGCTGAAGGCAACCGGCCCGAGCGAGCCCGCGACGGAAGTGGACTTCCCGCAGTCGTCGCTCGACCAGGCCGCGCAGTTCGCCGTCTCGTACTCCTCGGTCTGGAAGGACGGGAAGTTCGCGGGCGACGTGTACATGGTCGACCCCGACCAGGTGTCGAAGACGCCCGAGAGCGGCGAGTACCTGGAGAAGGGCGGCTTCGCCATCCGGGGCGACCGGACGTACTTCGAGGACACGCCCGTCGGCGTCGGGGTCGGCATCACCTGCGAGGACGAGACGCGAGTCATCGGCGGCCCGCCGGCGGCCATCGAGGGGCAGGCGGCGACGAGTATCGCCGTCGAGCCGGGACAGTACGCCCAGAACGACATCGCCAAGCGGCTCTACCGGGAGTTCCGGTCCCGATTCGCCGACGAGTCCTTCGTCCGCAAGGTCGCGAGCCCCGACCTGATACAGGAGTTCCTGCCGCCGGGCGGGAGTCGGATGGTGGACGAGTGATGGCCGGACCGCGACGCGCTCGGGGTGGGCCGAGCCGTGAGTGACCTTGGCAAGATCGACCGCGAAGTGTTCGACCGCGTCATCTACCCGGAACTCGGCGCGGACCGCGACGACGTGGTCCTCGGGCCGACCCACGGAATCGACTTCGGCGTGATCGACGTGGGCGGCGAGGCGCTGGTCACGGCCACCGACCCGCTGTCGGTGCTCCCGGACCTGGGCTTCGAGACGGCCGGCCGCTTCGCGATGGACGTGGTGCTGGCCGACGTGGCGGTCTCCGGCGTCCCGCCGTCGCACCTCTCCGTGACGTTCACGCTCCCGCCGGAGATGACCGACGACGAACTCGCGGCGATGTGGCGCGGGATGGCCGGCCGGGCCGAGGAACTGGGCGTGAGCGTCGTCACGGGCCACACCGCGCGCTACGACGGCGTCGACTACTCCTGGGTCGGCGGCGCGACGGCGCTCGGCGTGGGAGCCCACGACGACGTCGTCCGGCCGGACGGGGCACGCCCCGGCGACAGCCTGGTCGTCGGGACCGGCCCGGCCGCCGAGATAGCGGGCCTGTTCGCCCGCCTCTTTCCCGAGACGCTCGACCTGCCGCCGGAGCGCGTCGCCGTCGCGCAGGAGCGCCTCGACGACACCGCCATCGTCGAGGACGCGGCGGCCGTCGCGGGCGCGGGCGAGGTGACGGCGATGCACGACGCGACCGAGGGCGGCATCACCGGGGCGCTGATCGAGATGGCAGACGGCGCGGGCGTCCGGTTCGACGTGGACAGCGACACGGTGCCGCTGGCTGACGGCGTCGCCGACGTGTGTGACGCCGTCGGCGTCGACCCCTGGCACGTCTCCAGTTGCGGGACCCTGCTGGCCGCTGTCGACCCCGCCGACGCCGCCGACGCGGTCGCGGCGCTCGACGCCCGCGGGACGCCGGCGGCCGTCGTCGGCGAGGTGCGCGAGGGCGAGGGGCTGTACGTCGACGGGACGCGCCAGTCACATCCCGGCGCGGACCCGTCGTGGGAAGCCTACGCCCGCCTGCAGGCGGCCGAGGACCGGAACGGGGCGTGACCGCCGTTTTCGTGACGTGACTTCCGGACCGCGGCTCGGACCCGGTCGCGGTGGCTCCCGGAACGCCGCGGTCGGTCCGGTGTCGCCGTTTTGTCGCTTCCACCAGTTACTTTGGACCGACAGGCGACCCACGGGTAATGGGCGAGCGTCTCACCGGGAAGTCCGCACTGCCGGACGGCCTCTCGGTGCCGCAGGTCGCCGGGCTGGTCGCGGCGGCACTGTTTCTCGGCTACGGCCTCGCCGGCCCGACGCCGCCCGGCGCGTCTCCGGCGATTCGCCGCGTTCTCTCGGTGTTCCTGCTCGCGCTGGTCCTGTGGCTGACCGAACCGGTCCCGTACGTCGTCTCCAGCGCGCTCGGCGTGACGCTGCTGTACGCGCTCGGCGTCGCCGACACCTTCGCCGCGGCAGCCACCGGCTACGCCTCCTCACTCGTCTTCTTCCTCCTGCTCTTGCTCCTGCTCAGTAACTCCATCTCCAGCGTCGGCCTGGACCGCCGGGTGGCACAGCGCCTCCTCGCGGGCGAGCAGACGCCGCGACAGACGTACCGCTCGCTAGCGGCGCACGCCCTCCTGCTCGCGGCGTTCGTCCCCTCGGCGATGGCACGTGCGGTGACGTTCATCCCCATCGTCGAGCGCCTCGTCGACGCCTACGGGCTGGACGACGGGAGCGGCTTCGAGCGCGGGGCCTTCCTCCTGTTGGGCCACGTCAACCCCATCGCCTCGATGGCGCTGATGACCGGCGGCGGGATGGCGCTGGTCACCTCGGAAATCGTCACCGCGAACGTGCGGCCGGTCACGTGGGTCGAGTGGGCCGTGCTGATGCTCCCGCCGACCATCGCGCTGTTCGGACTGGGAACCGTCGCCGCGGCGGCGTTCAGTTCGGTGGACGGCGAGACCACGGTCGCGACCGCCGACGGGAGCGGCGCGCAGGCCGGCGAGTCGTCCCCGCTCGGAGACCCCGTCGCGGAGGGAGTGAGCCGCGAACAGCGCATCGTCGCCGGCGTCATGGCCGCGACCGTGCTGGCGTGGATCGTCGGCTCGTTCGTCGGCGTCCCGACGGTCGTGCCCGCCGCCGCGGCCGTGTTCGTCCTGTCACTGCCCGGCGTGGACGTCATCGGGACGGAGGACGTCCGCGACGTGAGCTGGGGCATCGTCTTCCTCATCGGCGCGATGCTGTCGATTCTGGACGTGATGCAGTCGACCGGCACGCTCGACTACGTGGTCGAGACGCTCACGCGCGCGGTCCCCTTTGCCGCGCTCGCCCACTGGCAGGTCGTCGCCGTGCTGCTGGCGCTCGCCGTCGGGATCCGCGTGCTGTTCTCGACCGCGTCGGCGGCCATCGTCGTCACGCTCCCCATCGTCCTGGAGTTCGCCGACGCGTTCGGCGTCGCTCGCGTGCCGCTCGCACTCTCCGTCCTGCTCGTCGTCGGAGCGACCACGATTCTCCCGTTCAACACGTCTGCGGTGCTGGTCTCGATGGACCGCGGCCCGCTCTCTCACCGCGACGTGGTGTCGTTCGGGCTGGTGGCGATGGCGCTGTCGCTGGTCGTCGTCGCAGTGTCGTGGCTGGTCTACTGGCCGCTCGTTCTGTGATGCCGAAGGAATATGTTTGGAAGGCTCAGGACGCGTTCGACTCCGAGCCGACCTCGGCGGCCTGTTCCGCCGCGTCAGCGTCGTCGCCGTCGTCGACGCGGCGGAGGCGCGCCCGCGTGATGCGCGTGTTCTCGACGCGCTCGACGCTGATCTCGACCCCGTCGAAGGCGAACGTCTCGCCCTCCTCGACGAGGCGGCCGGCGCGGTTGAACAGGGACCCCGCGACGGTCTCGAACTCCTGGCCCTCGGGGAGGTCGATGTCGAGCGCCTCGTTGACCTCGTTGACGTTGACTTCACCCTTGACGACGACTGTGTCGTCGTCGACGAACTCGATGGGCTCGCGCTCCTCGCCCTCGAGTATCTCGCCGACGATTTCCTCCGTCAGGTCCTCGATGGTTATCAGGCCCTCGGTGGTCCCGAACTCGTCGATGACGATGACGACGTGGATGCGCTCCTTGCGCATCTCGGTCAGCAGGTCGTCGACGTCCTTCGACTCGGGGACGTGAAGCACCGGCTCGACGAGGTCGGCCAGGGATTCGGACCCGTCTCGATCGCCGCCGTCGGTGCGGCCTTCGACGAGGTCGTGGACGTGAACGATGCCGACGACGTTGTCCAGGCTCCGCTCGTACACTGGCAGGTGGGTGTGGCCGCTCTGGATACAGGTCTCCAGGGCCTCCTCGACGGACGCCGTCTTCGGGACGGCGGTCATGTCGAGTCGGGGCGTCATCACCTCCTTGGCGATGGTGTCGTTGAACCGCAACGTGCGCTGTAGCATCTCTCGCTCCTCCTCGTCGAGCACGCCCTCGCGCTCGCCGGTCTCGATGATGTTCTGTATCTCCTCGCGGGTGACGTAGGAGGTCTCGATGGCAGACCGACCGCCCGTGACCTTGTTGACGACGCGAGTGAGGTAGTCGAACAGCAGGACGAGCGGCAGCAGGACGTACTCGGCGAGCTTCAGCGGCTTCGCGATTCGGAGCGCCCACGACTCGGTGTTCTCGACCGCGTAGCTCTTCGGGGCGCTCTCGCCGAACAGCAACACCAGCGCGGTGATGCCGAAGGTCGCGACCGTGACGGCCTGGCCCTGCCCGAAGCCGAGCACGACCAGCAGCCCCGTCGCGAGCGACGACATCGCGATGTTGACGAGGTTGTTCCCGACCAGAATCGTCACGAGCAGTCGATGGGGGTCGCGCTTGAGCGCCTCCAGGGTCTCCGAGCCGGGGACGCCGTCCTCCACGAGCGCGTCGACGCGGTGGGCCGGCAGCGAGAACATCGCGATCTCCGACGACGAGAAGAACGCCGAAATGCCGATGAGCACGGCGATGAGGGCGGCCCCGCCGACGGCGATGGCGCTGTCCGGAACCGCCGTGCCACCGACCTGGAAGGCCGGAGCCACGGCGTCGAGCGTCGCCGCTCGGAACGGGGTGCCCGCTGTCATTTACGTCTCCGTGGCCGACTCGTGCTCCGCGATGTTCGCGGCCGACTCGCGGTCCGCCTGCTCCCGCTCGCGGGCGTAGCGAGCGAGCAGTTCGCTCTCGATGTCCTCGACGGGGTGGAAACACGCCGCCTCGTGGTCGCCGTCGGCGAACTCCGAGCGGGCGGGGTCCTCCTGTCGGCACTTGTCCGTCGCCTTCGGACAGCGCGGCGCGAAGTTACAGCCGCCCGGCAGGTCGACCGGGTTCGGCGGCTCGCCGGGGAGCAGGACCCGCTGTCGGTCGATGCTGGGGTCCGCTCGCGGCGACGCCTCCAACAGCGAGGCCGCGTACGGGTGCTTGGGGTTCTCGACGACCTCCTCCGTGGGCCCGGTCTCGACGACGCGCCCGAGGTACATCACCGCCAGGCGGTCGGCGATCTGCGAGAGGCTCGCCAGGTCGTGGGAGATGTAGGCGATGCCGATGTCGCGCTCGTCGGCCATCTCCCGGAGGATGTTGAGGATGTTGGCCTTCAGCGAGACGTCGAGCATCGACGCCGGCTCGTCGCAGATCAGCAGGCGCGGATTGAGCACGAGCGCCTGTGCGATGGCGACGCGCTGGCGCTCCCCGCCGGAGAGCTGGTCTGGGTGTTTATCCAGGTACTTCTCCGGCGGATTGAGGCCGACGTCCGAGACCGTCTGGCGGACCCGACGCTCGATTTCGTCGGACTCGACGCCCTGGACTTTCAGCGGTTCGGCGACCGCGGCCCGCACGCGCTGGCGGGGGTTGAGCGAGTCGAAGGGGTCCTGGAAGATGAACTGCACCTTCGAGCGGAACTGCTTCGTGTCCTCTGCGAGCAGGTCGTCGACGGGCCGCCCCTCGAAGAGGATGTCGCCGCCGGTCTGGGACTGCAGCGCGGAGACGACCTCCGCGAGCGTCGACTTCCCACAGCCCGACTCGCCGGCGATGCCGAGTATCTCGCCCTCGCGGATGTCGAGGTCCACGCCGTTGACCGCCTTGACGTAGTTCGGCTCGTTGCCGAGCAGATCGGCGACGATAGACTGGGACTGCTCGAACCACTTCTCCAGCCCGTCCGTCTCGACGATGACCTCGCCCGCGTCGCGACCCTCGTCGTCCTCGGGCACGTCGATGCCCCAGGTCTCGGGGTCGGCCGCCTGACGCTGCATCTCGTCGGCCCGGTCGTTGTAGTAACAGGCCGAGGCCTGGTTCTCGTCGCCGACCAGGGGCGGATGTGCGCTCTCGCACTCCTCCGTCGCGAACGGACACCGGTTCCGGAAGACGCAGCCGGTCGGCTCCTCGACGAGGTCCGGGAGCGACCCCGGAATCGAGATGGCGTTCTCGTCGAACTCGTCTACCTCCGGGAAGGCGTTCTTCAGCCCCATCGTGTAGGGGTTGTGCGGGTCGTTGAACACGTCGAAGGTCTTGCCCTGCTCCATCACCTTCCCGCCGTAGAGCACCGACACCTCGTCGCAGGTCTCCGCGACGACGCCGACCTCGTGGGTGATGAGCAACAGCGAGCTGTCGATCTCCTCCTGGATCTCCATGAGCTTCTGGACGATCTTGTCCTGGACGATGACGTCCAGCCCGGTCGTCGGCTCGTCGGCGATGATGAGGTCGGGGTCGAGGACCAGCGCCATCGCGATGGTGACGCGCTGGCGCATCCCGCCCGAGAACTCGTGGGGGTAGTCCTCGGTTCGCCCCGGGTCGAGGCCGACGATGTCGAAGACCTCGTCGACCCGTTCGTTGGCGGCGGCGTCGGAGACGTCCTTGTGCGTGTGGATCGCCTCGCGGATCTGCTCGCCGACGGTCATCACGGGGTCGAGCGAGTCCATCGCGCTCTGTGGGATGTAGGCGATCTCCTCCCAGCGGACGTCTCGCCACTCCCGCTCGGAGAGGTTCGTCAGTTCGCGGCCGTTGAACGTGATGCTCCCGGAGCGGACCTCGCCGTTGTCGTCGAGCAGTCCGAGCACGGACTTGGCGAGGGTCGACTTCCCCGACCCTGACTCGCCGACGAGCCCGTAGTTGTCCCCCTCTTCGATGGAGAAGGAGACGTTGTTGACCGCGTGAACGTCTTTGTCGGGCGTTCGATACGTGATCTTCACGTCGTCGACTTCGAGCAGGCTCATTGTTCCTCCGTCTGCAGTTCGGGGTTGACGATCTCCTCGAAGGCGCGCCCGACGAGGAAGACCGAGGTCGTCACGGCGGCGATACCGAACGCGGGCGGCAGCACCCACCACCAGGCGACCCGAATCGCGCCCGAGCGGAACACCTGCTGGAGCATCCGACCCCAGGAGGTGGTCGTCGGGTCACCGAACCCGAGGAACGCGAGCGACGCACCGGCGACGATCGACCAGCCAACGGCGTAGGCGGTGTACAGGAAGCCGATGCCCAGCACGTTCGGCGCGACGTGGAGGAACATCGTCCGCAGGTGGCCCGCGCCCCTCGCGCGGGCGGACTTCACGAACGTCCGTTCCTTGACGGTCATCACCTCGGAGCGGATGACCCGCGCCGGCATCTTCCAGAGGAAGATCACCAGCACGGCGGTGATGAGCCAGACGTTCGGCGAGACGAACGACAGGATGAGCAGCGCCATCGGCAGGAGCGGCAGCGCGAACGTGAGGTCGGTCAGCCGCATCAGGAACTCGTCGATGCGACCGCCGAAGTACCCGCTCGTGAGGCCGACGAGGAAGCCCAAGATGCCGGTCCCGATGCCGCCGAACAGCCCGATGATGAGCGTCGGCCGCGCGCCGGCGAGGAACTGGCTCAGCACGTCTTTCCCGAAGGAGGTCGTCCCGAGCAGCGCCTTCCCGCTGGGCGCGGTCAGTCGCATCATCGCGCCCTGGCGACGGAGCGTGTCCTCGATCGGGTGGTACGGCGCGATGTACGGGCCGAACAGCCCGATGAACACGAAGCTGGCGAGGATGACGAGACCGAACTTGGCACCCGTGTCCTGCCAGACGACGGCCATGGTCTCCTTCGCGCGGCCGAACTCCGAGGTGAGGCGGTCGCGCGCTGTCTCGGCGTCGAGCGTGTACCCCGACATCACACGTCACCCGCCTTGATGGTCGGATCGAGCTTCGCGTACGCCACGTCGGCGGTGAGGTTCATCACGATGACCGCCAGCGCCATGATGAACACGGCGGCCTGGACGGTGGGGTAGTCCTGATTGAGGATGGCCTGGACGAGCGCGCGGCCGATGCCGGGCCACGCGAAGACCACTTCCAGCGTGATGACGCCCTGGAACAGCATCCCCGTCCGGAGCGCGAAGTAGGTCACCAGCGGGAGCAGCGAGTTGCGACCCGCGCGGGCGAGCTGTTTCATCTCCGAGAGTCCCTTGGCTCGGTGGAGCATGAGGAACTCCGAACCCTTGCGCTCGACGACGGAGTTCCGCGCGAGCATCAGGAAGTCCCCGCTGTAGAACAGCACCGTCGCGGTGAACGGGAGGATGTAGTGCTTGAGGAAGTCCAGCGAGAGATACGTCTGTGCGTACCCCTGCGGATTCGCCATCGGACTTCGCATCCCGAACGCGGGCAGCCAGTTCAGCCCGTAGGAGAAGACGATGAGCAGGAGGATCCCCGTCACGAAGATGGGGGACGCGCGGAAGAACGTGGTGACCACGATACCGGCCTGCTCGAACTTCGAGCCGCGGTTCCAGCCGGCGTACATCCCGGCGACGGAGCTGACGATGGCGGTCACGACCAGCGCCGGCAGGAGCAGGACGAGCGTGTTCATCAGCGCGGGGATGATGATCTCCCCGACCGGCCGCTGCTGGGTCAGCGAGATGCCGAACTGCAGCGTGAACAGGTTCCTGACGTACTTCAGGTACTGCACGTAGATCGGCTCGTCGAGGCCGTACATCTCGCGTAGCTGGGTGACCTGCTCGGCGGTCAGGGCCCCCGACGCGACCAGCCCGCTGAACGGGTCACTCGGGAGTAATCGGAGCGAGGCGAAGATGACGCTGACCGAGATGAGCGTCAGCATCGCCGCGATGGCGGTCCGTTTGATGAGGAATCGCTGGAAGCTCATTGTGTCAGGAGAAGTCGGCCTGGTCGAGTTCGGCCCGCGTCGCGTGACCGTCCTCGACCCGCTCGGCGAAGGCGTCCCAGGCGTCGCCGGTCGGCCAGACGAGCATGTCGTCGCCGTTGAACGTGTAGCCCGCCTGCTGGAGCATCGACCGGGCCTTGTCGACGTTGTACTCGTAGGCCTCGGTCTCGCCGTAGAACGGCGTCAGCAGCGGCGTGATGAGGTTCTGGCCGTCGATAGCTTCCCCTCGGCCGCCGAGGACGCCGTCGACGAAGCCCTGCTTGTCCACGGCGTGGCTGAGCGCGACGCGGAACGTCTTGTCGCGGAACAGCGGGACGATGTGGTTGAGGTGGACGTCCGTCGGGACGTAGTTGCGCGCGGTCTGTTTCTCGACGCCGTTCGCGTTCGCGGCGCGTTCGGCCTGCTGGTTCGAGACCGTCGCACCGATGGCGTCGATGTCGCCAGACTGCATCGCGCCGATGAGCGTCGAGACGTTCCCGACGTTGGACTCGACCATCTCGTCGATGCCGTCGCCGGGGACGAAGTACTGCTCGCCCATGATCTCCCGGCGGGTGTCGTCGTCCCAGAGCCAGTGGTCCTCGTACTTCTCCAGGCGGAGTTCGGACCCCTGCTCCCAGTTGACGAAGCTGAACGGCCCGGTGCCGACGGGATTGTCCGGGTTGTACTGCCCCGGGCTGTCGACGTCCTGCCAGCGGTGCTTGGGGATGATCGCGCTCCGGACGGCGCGCTGGGTGAGGAACGACGCGTCGGGTTTGGTGAGGTTGAACCGGACGCGTCCGCCGCCCTGATTCGACACCACTTCGACGCTGTCGATGGTCCGGTAGAACGGGCCCTGCTGGGGAGCGGTGTGTTGCTTGTACATCTCGACGCTGAACTTCACGTCTTCGGGCGTGAACGACTCGCCGTCGTGCCAGGTGACGCCCTCGCGGAGGTCCATCTCGACGGTGGTGTCGTCGATGACCTCGTGGCCGGTCGCCAGGCCGGGGACGATTTCGAGCTGCGGCGAGGCGTCGTAGAGGCCGTCGTAGACGTTCAGGAGCCGCTTCTCTTCGAGGCCGCCGGTGGACCAGGGGAGGTTCGTCCCCTGCATCCCGGCGGTGACGCCTTTCACCCACGTGGTCGAGTCGCCCGTCGGCTGGAGGTTCACCTGCGTCCAGATGAACGAGTCCCGCGTCGTGCCGTTGCCCGGCGTCGGGACGTACCCCTCCCAGTCGGCCGTGTTGGCGACCGTGATGACGTTGGGGAAGTTCGAGGCGATGACGTAGGCGTCCTCGCTGAGCTTCGTCTGGATCTCCTGGCAGATCTCGGCGCGCTTTTGCTGGTCGCCGATCGTCTGGGCCTGCTCGTCGAGCAGTTCGGTGATCTCGTCGTTCTTGTAGTTGTAGTAGTTCCCGCCGGTCTCCGGGTGGGCGCGCATCAGGAACGGGTTCGGGTCGAGGCCGCGCTGGGGGTCCGGCCCGTGGAGGTTCATCACCACGGGAACCGGGTGACCGATGTCCGCGCGCCAGAACTCCCCGTACCGGGTGCTCGGCTGGACGTTGACGAGGTTCGTCGGGACGCCGATGGAACTGAACGAGTCCTGGATCATCAGCGCGTGTTCGCGCATCCACGGCGTCTCCGACTGCGCGAAGTGCACGTCGAGCGCGGACAGCGATTGGCCCTCGACCGCGGTGTACTCGAACTGGACGGCCTCGTCGTTGACCGAGGCCCCCTTGGTCTCCACGGGCCACTCCTCCCAGAACTTCGTCTCGATGGATCGGCCGTCGCCGCTGGCCCCCTCCGTGCCACCGTCGCCGCCGTCGCCGCCAGAACAGCCGGCCATGCCGGCCAGTCCGGCCGCGCTTGCGATCTTGATGAACCGACGCCGCGACGTAGTGCCTGTCTCGATTTCTAATGGTTTATCACGGGACATTACACCTCCAGCGTTTCCACCATACCGACTTGGAGATGTCCCCGATACCCCTCAATCATCATCGTCCTTTATGTACGAATGCCCTCGACGGGGTGATCGACCCCCACTTCTGCCTCCGCGACCGACTGCGCTCGCACCTATCAAAACGCGTATGAACACTCGACACTGAGACGACAGGTTCACCGTCGGCGCCCCGTCGTTACTCGCCGTCTGCCTCGGTTGTCGGCGACGGACCGCCGGAGAAGACGAGGTCGAAGAGTTGCTTCTCAGCGAGTCGGAGTCGTTCGCTGAGCGTGGACTGCGCGATGTCGAGTTCCGTCGCGAGATCGTCCGCCGTCGCCCCGCGCGGGACGTCGAAGTAGCCCATCGAGTGGGCGGCCCGAAGGACCGACAGTTGCTCCTGTGAGAGTTCGTTGCGCAGCACGCGGCCGAGCTGTCCGCTCCCGAGTGGTTCGCCGGTCGTCTCGACCTGGTTCACGCTCCGGAGTTCGAACTGGCCGAACCGCTCGTCGATCTGGTCGGCGAGCGCCCGGAAGTCGTCCCACTCTTTCACGGTGATGACGCCCTCGAAGCGGCCGTCGTAGAGCTTCAGACGGTTCGGGATCGCTCGCCCCCGCAGGAGCAGGCCCAGGAGGAACGGATAGGGCTCGTGGGCGACGATGGTCAGCCGGTAGGTCGGTTTCTCCGAGGCGTCCACCGAGACGCGCTCGTGATAGAACAGTTCGGCCCGGTCGATGGCCTCGACCATCGCTTCCGGGTCGAGTTCTGTCTCCGCTGTGACCAGCAGCGACTCGATCCAGTCCCCTTCGTCGGCGTAGAACGCGTTCTCGAACTCGATACAGTAGACGTCCGGGTACTGGGTCTGGAAGTCGCTGACGACCCCGGACGGAACTGTCTGGAAGTCGACGCGGAGAATTTCAGATCACCCTGGGTATCCGTATACACCCAGTTACTCGGACCCACATTTAACCTTTGTTAGCCATGGACGGGCGGCGAGAACCCGATTCCGAGACCGTCAGACCGCCGTATCTCGGCGGTAGTCGGCTCCTACTGCACCGCGAAAAACTGCTTTCGGCGCGCGCACCGTTTATTCGCTCGTCCGGACGAGCGCGTCGACGGCGACGGGGCCGTCGGCGGTGACCACGACGGGGTTCAGGTCGAGTTCGGCCACGGCGTCGACCGAGGCGGCGAGGTCACCGACGCGCACCAGGAGGTCGACGACGGGTTCGACGGGGAGCGGTTCCCCGTCCCGTCGGTCCGTCAGCACGTCGGCCAGGGCCGTGTCTTCGACCGCTCGTCGCGCGTCGGCCCGCGAGAACGGCGGGACGAGCGTCGCGCTCTCGTCGAGGACTTCCACGAGCACCCCGCCGGGGCCGACGGTGACGAGCGAGCCGAACACGTCGCCGGGCGCGACGCCGAGCATCGCTTCGACGCCGCCGTCGACCATCGGCTGGACCAGCACGCCGGCGATGTCGTCGTCGTCCACGCGTGTCCGAGCGGCCGCGTACACGTCGGCGTAGGCCTCACGCGCCGCCTCGGCGGAGTCGATACCGAGTCTGACGGCCCCCGCGTCGGTCCGGTGGGGCAGTTCGGGCGAGTCGACCTTGAGGACCGCAGACTCGTCCATCGAGGCGACCGCCTCGGCCGCCTCGTCGGCGCTGGTCACCAGCCGCGTCTCGACCGTCGGGACGTCGAACGCCGAGAGGAGCGACTCGGATTCGTCCCAGGTGAGAACGCGACCGCGCGGCAGGTCGAGGGCGGCCGACGCCTCGCGGTCCGCCCCGAGGGCGCTCCGGGGAGACTGGTCGGCGAGGCGCTCGCGGTCGGCGGCGAATTCGGTCGTCGACGCGACGGCGTCGAGGCATCGGCTCGGGTCCTCGTAGAACGGAACGGACTCGCGGAGCGGGACGTACGCCGGCGTCTCGGCCGGGTCGTCGGGCTCCTTCCGGCCCGTCCAGAGGACGTACACCGGATCGTCGGCCCGCGCCGCGATTGCCTCCAAGTCGGCGGCGATGTCGGCGGCGCGGTCGTCGACCCCCGACAGGCCGATGGCGAAGACGTAGGCGTCGAAGCCGTCGTCGGCGAGCAGTGCGTCGGCTATCTCGGGGAGCACGTCGGCCCCGTAGCCCCGGATGTCGGCGGGATTCCGGAGTTCGCCGTAGGTCAGGAGGTCGTCCATGTCGAGCAGCGCTTGCTCGGTCTCCCCGTCGATGTCGGGGAGTGCGAGGCCGCGCTCGGCGGCCATGTCGGCGAGCAGGCTCGCGAGGCCGCCGCTGGTCGATGCGATGCAGACGCGGTCGCCAGCTGGCGACCGCCCCGTAGCGTGTGCGTTCGCGCGACCGAGGAGGTCGGGGATGTCGGGGACGCGCTGGACGCCGGTCTGGTCGAAGGCGGCCGCCCAGGCGTCGTCGTCGCCGGTGAGCGACCCGGTGTGCGAGAGGGTGGCCGCCTCCGCCTGGTCCGACTGGCCGATCTTGACAGTCAGGACGGGCGTGCCGTTCCGGACGGCGCGCTCGGCGACGTGCATGAACCGCTCGGGGTCGTCGACGCCTTCGACGTACGTGCAGATCACGTCGACGTCGTCCTGCTCGGCGAGATAGGCGACGTAGTCCGTGAGCGTTAGATCGGTCTCGTTGCCCGTGGAGACGATGTGGCTGAAGTGCAGGTCCTGGTCCGCCGCCCGCTCGAAGAACGTCGTGAACGCCAGCGCGCCGGACTGGCTGACGAGGCCGATGCCGCCGGGTTCGGGCTCGCGAGAGCACGTCGAGGTGAGCGTCGCGCCCTCGGACGCCATCACGCCGATGCAGTTCGGGCCGACGACGCGGATGCCGGCGTCCTCGGCGGCCGCCGCGAGGTCCGCTTCGATGGCGGCTCCCGTCCCGTCGGCCTCCGAGAACCCCGCGGTGAGGACGAGCGCGACGGGGACGCCTCGCTCGCCCGCCGCGCGGACCACGTCGACGACGTACTCCCGCGGGACGCTCACGACGACGAGGTCGACGGTCTCGGGCACGTCGCCGACGTCGTCGTAACACCGCCGGCCCCAGACCTCGTCCCGGTTCGGGTTGACGGGGTAGAGGTCGCCGTCGAAGCCGTAGTCGAGGAGGTTCTCGACGAGGTTCCCCGAGTAAAACGAGTCCGGACTGGCCCCGACGACCGCGACCGACCGGGGGTCGAACAGTCCCTCCAGGTCCGGCGTCGCGTGCGCATCTGTCTCATCGTTCTCCGTGCCATTCGCTGTCATGACGCTGGACGGTTCGCGCGGCGGCCGCCTGAACCTACTTCCGATGGGTGCCGGTAATCATCATTCTTTATAAGGCGAGAAAGGAGACAGCCGCGAATCGCCCGTCAGCTACCGCGTTCCGGCGGCCGCCGCGCGGTCGAGAATCGTCCGGGCGCGCTCGACGAGCGGCGGGTCTATCATCTGTCCGTCGACGGTGAACACGCCGTCGCCGGTCTCGTCCGCAGTGCGCTTGCCCGCTATCACGCGCTCGGCCCACGCAACCTCGTCCGGGTCCGGCGTGAACGCCTCGTTGATGACCGGGACCTGGTCGGGGTGGATGGCGAGCTTGCCGTCGAACCCGAACTCGGCGACCGTCTCGACCTGCGCTCTGAGTCCGTCGACGTCTTCGATGTCGGTGTAGACCGTGTCGACCGCGTCGACGCCTGCCGCTCCCGCCGCGACGACGACCCGCTGGCGCGCGTAGAGCGACTCGGTCTTGTCGGCGGTCACGGTCGCCCCGACGTCGGCGGTGAAGTCCTGGTCGCCGTAGGCGATCGCGGTGACGCCGGCCGCCGCCGCGATTTCGTCGGCCGACTGGACGCCCGCCGCCGTCTCTATCAGCGGGACGATGCCGACGCCCTCGGCCCCGAGGTCGGCGAGGTGGTCCCGGAGCGTCGCGACGTCGTCGGCTCCCTCCGCCATCGGCAGGACGATGAACTCGGGCGGGGTCGCCGCTTCGCCCACGACCGCGGCCACATCCGCCCGCCCGGAGCGCTCGTACGGATTGATGCGGACGCTGACCGCTGGACCCGGGTCCTCGAGAGCGTCGAGCGTCTCGACGGCCGTTCGGCGGGCGGTCCCCGTCTCGTCGGGGGCCACCGCGTCTTCGAGGTCGAAGATGACCGCGTCGGCGGCCGTCGCGACGGCCTTCTCCAGCATCTCCCGGTCGTCTGCCGGTGTGTACAGCAGTGAGCGCCGAACCATACGTAGTGACGCGTCCGGCGCGCTCGAAAAACCCCGGGTCGAACGTTTGCCGACCCGCGCGGTCGACCGGAGAGCGCCGGCCCGGCCGACCGACGCCCCAGCGACGCCGAAATCCCTTTCACCCAGCCGTCGGTCGGTCGCGGTATGGACCAGAGAGCGGACGCGACCGACCGGAAGCGGTCGACGGCGGCGCACTTCGGCGCTCACGCCGACGAGTACCTCGACAGCGAGGTCCACCGCTCCGGGGCCGACCTCGACCAGCTCGCCTCGTGGTGCGCGTCGGCCAGTCGGGCCCTCGACGTCGCCACGGGCGCGGGCCACACCGCCGGCGCGCTGGTCGAGGCCGGCGTCGACCGCGTCGTCGCGACCGACGCCGCGCCGGACATGGTTCGGACCGCGACGACGGCGTATCCGGCCGTCGAGGGCGTCGTCTGCGACGCCGAAACTCTCCCGTTCGACGCGGACGCGTTCGACGCCGTGACCTGCCGCATCGCCGCCCACCACTTCCCGGACCCGGTCGCCTTCGTCGAGGCGGTGGCCCGGGTCCTCGAACCCGGCGGGACCTTCGCCTTCGAGGACAACGTCGCCCCCGACGACGACGCGCTCGACGACTTCATCAACACGGTCGAGCGGGTTCGGGACCCGACGCACGTCCGTTCTCACCGCGTCGGCGACTGGGCCGAGTGGCTCGAAGACGCGGGGTTCACCGTCGAGACGACGACGGTCGTCGACAAGACTCTCGACTACGAGGAGTGGGTGACGAACGTCGAGACGCCCCCGGAGCGGCGCGAGCGCCTCGAAACTACCTTCGCCGACCCGCCGGCCGGTGCGACGGAAGCGTTCGACGTACAGACGGCCGACGGCGATGTCGAGTCGTTCGCGAACCAGAAGGTATTGCTCCGCGCGACGCGGTGATTCCCTGACCTGCGGACGGGGGTCGACCCCTTCGACCGCCGTGTCACTCGATTTCGAGCGCCTCGTCGAGCCGTGGCACCTCGGCGTCTCCCCCGTCTTTCGCCGGGTGGAAACACGCCGCTTCGTGGCGGTCGTCCGTCCACGCGCCGAGTTCGGGCTCCTCGGCCCGACAGCGGTCGGTCGCCCGCGGACACCGGGGGGCGAACCGACAGCCGACGGCCGGTCCGGTGGTGTCGGCCGGGTCGCCGCTGAGACGAACGCGGTCGCGTCTCCCCCGCGGGTCCGTCTTCGGGACCGCCGCGAGCAGCGTCTCGGTGTAGGGGTGCTTCGGCTCGGTGATGATCCGGTCCGTCCGACCGCGTTCGACGAACCGACCGAGGTACATGATCGCCATCCGGTCGGCGATCTGCGTGAGGCTGGCGAGGTCGTGTGAGATGTACAGGACCCCGATTCCCTCGGTGTTGGCCAGTTCGCGGAGGAGGTTCAGCACCTCGGCCTGGAGCGACACGTCGAGCATCGACGCCGGCTCGTCGCAGATGAGCAGGTCCGGGTCGATGACCAGCGCCCGGGCGATGGCGACGCGCTGGCGCTGGCCGCCGGACAGTTCGTTCGGGTAGGCGTCGAAGTACCGCTCGGCCGGTGCCAGCCCCACCCGTTCGAGCGTGTCCCGAACGGCCGCCTCCTTGTCGTCGGTCCGGTAGCCGTGAATCGTCAGCGGCTCCTTGACGAGCTGTTTGACCGTCATCCGCGGGTTCAGCGAGTCGTAGGGGTTCTGGAAGATGATCTGGAGTTTCCGTCGGAACGCCTGGGTGTCCTCGTCCCGGTAGTACTCGTGGGGCCGCCCGTCGAAGGTGAACCCGCCCGCGGTCGGTTCCTCCAGGAGCGCGAGCGTCTCGCCGAGCGTCGACTTGCCACAGCCTGACTCACCGACGACGCCGAGGATTTCGCCGCGCGAAACCGTCAGCGAGACGCCGTCGACGGCCTTGACGTGTTCGTCGTCGCTCCCGAGCACTTCCCTGAGCACGTCGCCGCGGCGGTCGTACCAGTTCCGGAGGCTGTTCGTGAACCCGGTGACGGTCGGCGAGACGCCGTCGATCGGAACCTTCCCGAGCAGCGAGTCCTCGCGCTCGTACCACGTTTTCAGCCCCTCTACCTCCAGGAGCGTCTCGCCGTCCTCCGTCCGGTCCCCCTCGACCGCGCCGCCCCACGTCGATGCGTCGTCGGCGTCGTCGCGCATCCGCGTCGCCCGCTCGGCGTGGTGACAGGCGACCCGCTGGTTCCGATAGGGGAGCTTCTCGAGCGCCGGTCTGGAGGTCTCGCACGTCTCGGACGCGAACGGACAGCGCGGTTCGAAGGCACAGCCGGTCGGCCTCCAGTCCGGGTTCGGGGGTTTCCCCGGAATCGAGACGAGCGCGTCGTCGCCGTCCACGAGCGACGGGTACGCGCTCTTCAGCCCCATCGTGTACGGGTTCGACGGATTGAGCAGGACGCTCTCGACGCTGCCCTGTTCCATGACGGTTCCCCCGTAGAGGATGGACAGCTCGTCGCAGGTCTCCGCGATGACGCTGAGGTCGTGCGTGATGAGGAGCAGCGAGCTGTCGGTCTCCTCCTGAATCTGGAGGATGTTGTCGATTATCTTGTCCTGGACGACCACGTCCAGTCCGGTCGTCGGCTCGTCCGCGATGATGAGCTTCGGGTCGAGGGCGAGCGCCATCGCGATGACAACGCGCTGGCGCATCCCGTCGGAGAACTGGTGGGGATAGTCCTGGACCCGACCCGGGTCGAGGCCGACGGTCTCGAACAGTTCCTCGGCGCGGCGGTTCGCGTTCCGGTCGGAGACGTCCCTGTGGGTCTGGACGGCCTGGCCGATCTGCGCGCCGACGGTCATCATCGGGTCGAGCGCGTCGATGGCCGTCTGCGGGATGAACGCGATCTCCTCCCAGAGGAGGTCCTGGCGCTCCGCTGGCGTCAGCGACCGCAAGTCACGGCCCTCGAACTCGACGACACCCGACTCGATCGTGGCGGTGTCGGGAAGGAGCCCGAGAATCGCCTTCGCGGTCGTCGACTTCCCCGATGCCGACTCCCCCGAGAGCGCGTAGTTGACGCCCTCCTCGATGGTGAACGAGACGCCGTTGACGCTGTGGAGCGGGCCGTCCCGCACGTCGTACCGCACCGTCAGGTCGTCCACGTCGAGGATCGTCATACTCGCCCTCCGGACGCCTCAGTCGGGGGGCAGGTCTCATCACAGCGGCGCTGAGACGCCGAAACGCGCGCGTCACCGTTTTCGTATCGGACCATCTCGCTACTGTACCCTAACGGCTTATCGTTATGAATCCTCGGGTCCGGTCGGCAACGGGAATCGCCCGTTTTCCGCCTGCTGGCGGTCGAAGCTGTCGTAAACGCGCATTTAATTGAAAACCGTTTATTACTGTGACACCGACCGATTTCGACTCCCGTGCTAGCACGTCGTACGAGTGTGACCAGCACGATTCACAGTCTGTTATATATACTTGTAAGTCGTATTATATGTCGATGTGATAGCTCGTCGTGACTGACGTGGCAGCCGCCACGCCGGCCAGGCGCGTGTCACGGAGGAGTCACAAAATGTTCCAAGACGCACTCAACTATCCGCGAGAGAGCGACAGCGCAGTGAAGACAATCGTCATCGGCGGTCTCCTGCTGTTCTTCAGTTTCCTGGTCGTCCCGACGTTCTTCGTCATCGGCTACGTCGTCCGGACGCTTCGCGGGGTACTGAACGGTGAGACCGAACCGCCGGAGTTCGACGACTGGGGCGACCTCGGGATGGACGGCCTGAAGGTGTTCGTCATCGGGTTCGTCTACTCGCTCGTCCCGACGGCCATCGCCCTCGCCGCGCTGTTCGCCAGCGGGGTGACGCTGGGAATCGGCGGTAACGGCTCGGGGAGCGGACTCGCCGTCGGCTTCATCGTGGTCGTCGCCGGGCTCGCGGTGTTCCTGCTCTCGCTGGCCATGGCGTACGTGCTCCCGGCCGCCGTCGTCGCGTTCGTCCGCACCGACAGCATCGCCGCGGCGTTCTCGCCCGGCGAACTGCGCGAGATGGTGTTCAGTCGGACCTACGCCACCGGCTGGCTGGTGGCCGTCGCCATCAGCCTCATCAGCGGCGTCGTCATCGGCGTCCTGAACGCCGTCCTCATCGGCGCGCTGCTGGCCCCCTTCCTGACGTTCTACGCGAACGTCGCCGGGGCCTACGCCATCGGGACCGCCGTCAACGAGATGCCGTCGGTCGACGACGGCGACGAGGTGCCCACCGGTCGACCGGCCGCCTGAGCGGTCCGAACGAACACGCTTTCTCTCACGTACGATACCCATGCTCGAAGAAGCCATCCGCTACCCCTGGACCGGAGAGAAGAAGGTCGAGACGCTGCTCGTCGGCGCGCTGTTGAGCGTGCTCGGCGTCTTCTTCGTCCCGGCGCTGTTGGTGTACGGCTACCTCATCAGAGTCATCAGGGCGGTCGGCGCGGGCGACGACGAGTCGCCGCCGGAGTTCGACGAGTGGACGGCCCTGCTCGTCGAGGGCTTCGTCGGCTTCCTCATCGGTGTCGTCTACGCCGTGGTGCCGCTGACGGTGCTTGGCCTCGCCGTCGCGTCGCTCCTCCTCCCCGTCACGGTGGTCTCGTCGCCGGGGGCCGACCCCGCCTCGAACCTCGCAATCGGCGGCCTGCTGCTCGCGCTGGTCGTGATAGTCGCGACCGTCGTCATCGTCGTCGCCGCCGCGTACCTCCTTCCCGCGGCCATCGCGGCCTATGCGGTCACGGGTCGCGCTGGCGCGGCGTTCTCATTCGGGACGCTCCGCGATATCGGCGGTTCCCGCACGTACGCCGTCGCCTGGCTGGTCGCCGTCGTCATCGCCGTCGCGGCGCAGGCGGTCGGCGGCGTCGTCGCTGCGACGGTCATCGGCGTGCTCCTCCTCCCGGTCATCTCGTTCTACGGAAACGTCGCCGGGGCCTACGCCATCGGAACGGCGGTCGCCGACCTGCCGGCGCTCGCGGGTGACCGACCCTCGACGGGCCGACCTCACTCGTCGGAGTACTCGAAGTAGTCGATCACTTCGACGCGGAGTTCCCGCCAGTCGCCTTCGACGCGCTCTTCAGTTACCTGCTTGATAGTTTCGGCGTTCGGCAGGAGGAGAAACCGGATACGGCGCGGGTTCATCCCCACGGGGTGATATTCAAGTTTGAAAATTTGTTCCATCGTCCAGTTCCCCTCCCTGTGAACCCGTCACATCATGGTTCGGTATCCGTAATAATTGTAGCGATTCGGGCGGTAATATTATTCAATACCTCCATATACGCTATTGGGGTGTGGTTCGACTGGCGCACGTCGCGGACCGGCCGGCGGAGCGTCCGGCGGTTTCTAGACGAACCGAAGGGGGTAGAGTATTCGGCACCCTCCAGCGATGGCGTTGTGCCCCCGACTTCGGTGCCGCGACCCGCCGTGCCGTGCGTGTTCCACATCGAATAGTAGGGCACTTGTGTCCGTACGGCGGACCCTCCGGTATGCAGATCAAGAGCCGGGAGACCACCGCCGAGGGGCGAGAGCGCATCGAGGTGGTCCCCGAGACGCTGGACGACCTCTGGCACCTCTCGCACGTCGTCGAACCGGGCGACCTCGTCTCGGGCGACACCACCCGGCGGATCCAGCGCAACGACGACAACCTCCGGGATACGGGCGGCGAGCGCGAGCACATGTGGCTCCAGATCGAGGTCACCGACGTGGAGTTCGCGAAGTTCGCCAACCGCCTGCGCGTCGGAGGCGAAATCGTCGACTGCTCGCGGGAGGACCAGTTGGGTTTCCACCACACCATCAACGTCGAGGAACACACGGAACTGACCATCGAGAAGCACTTGAAATCCGATCAGGCCGACCGCCTGGAGGAGGCCGTCGAGGCCACGGAGAACCCCGACGTGGCCATCGCCACCGTCGAGGAGGGCGAGGCCCACGTCCACACCGTCGCCCAGTACGGAACCGAGGAGCGGGCGAGCATCACGTCGACCACGGGGAAGGGCGAGTACGCCCGCCCGCGAAAGGAACTGTTCGCCGAACTCTCCGACGTACTGAGACGGCAGGACGTGGACGCCTACATCCTCGCCGGTCCGGGATTCACCAAGCAGGACGCGCTGGACTACTTCGAGGACGAGATTCCCGAGATAGCGGCTCAGATGACGGTCGTCGACACCGCGAGCGTCGGCGACCGCGGCGTCCACGAGGTGCTCAAGCGCGGCGCGGTCGAGGACGTCCAACAGCAGACCCGCATCGCCGAGGAGGCGGACTACGTCGACGAACTGATGGCCCGCATCGGCGAGGGCGCGGAGGTCGCCTACGGCCCCGATGAGGTCGCCAAAGCGGCCGACTACGGCGCGATCGAGACGCTGCTGGTCCTCGACGACCGGCTCAGGAAGGAGCGCGCCGGCGAGGGCGACTGGGACATCGACGTGGACCGGCTCATCGAGACGACCGAACAGAAGGGCGGCGACGTGACCGTCTTCTCCGCCGAGTTCGCCCCCGGCCAGCAGCTCGCGAACCTCGGCGGCATCGCCGCGTTGCTCCGGTATCGGCTCGACTGACCTGGCGGATATGCACCGGCTGTTCCGGTCGTGACACCCGATCCCGATCGAATTCCCCGAAACCGTTTTTTGCACCGGTGTCCATTGGTCGGTAATCCCGATACTCCCGCGGGGTGCGCGTCATGTCATTCGAAAACAAACAAGACTTCGCCCGGCAGGTGGCCGACCTCAACAAGTACGGGCAGGCGCTCAATCGCTGTGACTCCGTCGACGAGGTCGTCTCGCTCACGCTGGAGGCGATGTCGTTGCTGTTCGAGTTCTCCTACTCCTCCTTCGTCGAGGTCCGCGACGGTGACCTCCGGGTCGTCCACAGCACGAACCCGCACTTCGTGCCGGGGGACGCGCCGAGCGAGGTCGCCCGCCGGGCCAAGGAGTCCGGCGAGACGGTCGCCGAACGGGGGGAACTCGCTCGGGTAGCTCCGGACTCGGAGGTCGTCGGCGCGCTCGCGGTCCCGGCGCGGATGGGCGACGAGGTGACGGCGGTGCTGGTCACCCGCTCACGGACGGTCGAGACCTTCGGCGACGAGGTCGTCCGACCGATGGAGATTCTGGCCTCCCACGCGGCGACGGCCATCAGCAACATCCGCTCGCGCGAGCGCCTGGAGCGCGCGCACCGCGACCTGGAGACCAGAAAGGAGATGATCGAGATGTACGACCGCCTCCTGCGGCACGACCTGGGCAACGACCTCCAGGTCATCGCCGGCTTCGCCGACGCCGTCGCCAGAGAGGTCGACGGTCAGACCGCGGAGTACGCCGGCAAGATCCAGCGCGCGGCCGAGAGCGCTGCCGACCTGATCCAGCGCGTCGGCGACCTCGTCTCGACGCTCGAAGAACAGGACAACCCCGAACCGCGCGACCTCGCGGCCGTCCTCGGCGAGACCGTCCGCGAAGTGGCGGGGAACTACGAGTCGCTGACCGTCGAGTTCGACGCGTCTGCGTTCGAGTACCAGGTGTACGGCGGCGACCTGCTGGATTCCGTGTTCACGAACGTCATGTCGAACGCCGCCGTCCACAACGAGGGCGCGGTCCGCGTGTCGGTGTTCCCCGAGACGAACGGGCCCGACGAGGTCACCGTCTGTTTCGCGGACGACGGAAGCGGCGTTCCTCCCGGCCTCCACGAACAGATCTTCGAGATGGGCGTCAAGGGACGGGAGAGTTCGGGAACCGGCTTCGGGCTCGGATTCGTTCGGGCGCTCACGGAGTCCTACGGCGGCAGCGTCGCCGTCACCGACAGCGAGGACGGCGGCGCGGAGTTCCGCGTCACGCTCGAACGCGTCTAGCGCGCCCCGACGACCTTCTCGGCGGCTACCGCGCGCCGACGGTGATCGTCATCCCGTCCTCGGCGAAGCGCACGTCGCCCTCGTAGTGCTCGCCGAGCGAGTCCAACATCTCCTCGTGGCGGCCCTCGGTGTGCGGGTACAGGTGCGAGAGGTACACCCGGCCGACCTCGGCGTCCGCCTCGGCCAGCGCGCGACCGAGCGCCGACGGCGTCGGGTGGTTCGATACGTCCACCTCGTCGGGAAAGGAGCAGTCGTGGACCAGCACGGCCGACCCGTCTGCGAACTCGACCAGGTCGGTGAACGCCTCGGAGTCCCCGCCGAGCGTGACCGGCGGGCCGTCGCCGACCGCGAGCCGGTAGGCGAAACACTGCATCGAGTGGCGCGTCTCGAACGCCGCGCCGTCGAAGCCGGCGAGGTCGAACGCCCCCTCGTCGAGGTCTCTGAGCGTCAGGTCCAGTCGGTCGGCCATGTAGTCGTGGACCGACAGCAGGTCGCGGACCAGTTGGCTGGTGCCCGGCGGCCCCGCCACGGTGAGGTCAGTCTCGCCGGCCAGCCACCGCGCTTTCATGAGCACGTCGAGGTCAGAGACGTGGTCGAGGTGGTGGTGGGACAGAAACACGGTGTCGACGCCCTCGTAGCCGGCTTCGGTACCGGCGAGCGCGTGGAGGACGCCGCTGCCGCAGTCGACGAGCAGTCGGTTTCCGTCGGCTTCCAGCAAGTAGCCGGACTGCATCCGGGTGCCGGTCGGCATGGCGCTGCCGGTGCCGAGAAACGTGAGGCGCATACGCGAGGAGAGCGGGCGGAGGACAAAGGCGTTGGTGGAAGGGAGCGTCGGGGGATTCCCGAACGGGGACCCGTTCAGGGAGCGTCAGCGGAGAGAGGGCGGGGATGGCCGTCGGCGGGGACGACACCAGGGCGGACTCGGTCGGGGCAAGTCACCCGTCGACGGCGCACTTGGTGCTTCGACGGGGGATAGCAAAAGTCCACTCGTGGCTCAAAATCGATTTTTAGCGACCGACGACCCGTGTCTGACGCGGGGCCGACGCGCCGATGCCAGCCCACTTGTACGAGCGCGGCGAACGGGGGACATGAAGAAGTCACTCGACGAGCACGCGGAACGGTTCTCCGAACACGCCGCCGACTACGACGAGAGTCAGGACTCCGCGGCGTACCGCGCCTGCGTCGACCTCGTCGTCGAACACGCCGCGCCCGAGACAGACGACGTGGTCCTCGACGTCGGGACGGGAACGGGTGCAATCGCGTTCGCGCTCGCTCCCGACGCCGGCGAGGTGATCGGTCGCGACATCAGCGAGGGCATGCTGGAGCAGGCCCGCGAGAAGGCCGCCGAGCGCGGCGTCGAGAACGTCGCGTTCGGCGAGGGCCGGTTCCGCGACCCGAACGTCGACGGGCCGGTGGACGTCGTCACGTCGAACTTCGCGATGCACCACCTGGGCGACGACGAGAAGCGCGACGCAATCGACGCGCTCGCCGCGCTGGAACCGCGCCGAATCGTCCTCGGCGACGTGATGCTGTTCGGCGACGACGACGCGGACGCCCCGTTCTACGACCCGGCGGTCGACGACCCGGCGACGGTCGGCCTGCTCGCCGACGCGTTCACGGACGCCGGCTACGCGCTGACTGCCGTCGAGATGGTCACCGAGCAGGCGGGCGTCCTGGTGGCCGAACGGTCGGCCTGACGGCCCTCAGCGGTACTCCGAGTAGGCCCAGTACGCGACGTACAGCGAGAGCACCAGCAGGCCCCCGAGGAAGAACGCCACGCCCGGTTCGAGGCCGAACCCGCCGCCGGCCGTCGCCTCCGTGGTCAGCTGTCGGGCCTGCTCTGTCATCGCCTCGGCGGGAGTCGGTTGCGGCGTCGCCGGCGCTTCCGTCGCCGGTGCCGGGGCCGGCGTCTCGGTCGCCTCCGCGATCTGGAAACCGCCGTCGCCGCCGTCGGGCGTCGGCGTCCCCTGGGCCGCTGCCGTCTCGGTCGTCGGTCCGCCGCCCGCCCCCGCGTCGCCCTCCGACCCCGCACCGCTCGTGCCGGCGTCGCCGCCGCTCGCGCCGCTGGAACCGAGCTGGAACGGGACGCGGCCGAGCAGGACCTGCATCATCACGCTGGCCGCCGTGAGGATCCCGACGACGGGCAGGACTCGCTTGACCAGCGAGCGCAGCGAGCGCTTTCGCTCCCGGGTCCCGACGAACAGGACCAGCGGGTCGTCCGGCGGCTCGTACACCTTCATCTCCTGGCCTTTCTCGGAGTACTGGGTCCCGGCGACCGCGATGAGTTCCTCGTCTTCCAGTTTCTCCAGGTGGTAGGACACCTTCTGGATAGACATGCCGAGGCGGTCGGCCAGTTCGGAGGGCGTGCCCGGGTCGTCGTAGACGGCGTTGAGTATCTCCCGGGCGGTCTCGGAGGAGAGGGCGTCCAGAACGGCGGAGACGTCTTCGTCGACCCCGACGACCTGGAGCTCCCCGTCCTGTGAGGTGCTCGCGTCGGGACCACGAGAGGGCAGCAGCGACATATCCGTTTCAGTGCCGCCCACCGTAATGAATCTCGTGGAACCTCACAGCGTCGTTTGAGTCACGCCGCGGAGCGCGTCGGGCCCGCTCGCCCCGAGACAGCGGAACCCACTTGCCGCGTCGGCCCTACTGCCCGACAAGAGCCGACGATGGGAGGACGCGAGCGCCTGGCGGCGAGTGACCCGGAGTTCGACCCGGACGCGGTCGACATCGACGACGGCGACGTGCTAGACCTGCTCGCGCCCGTCGTCAGGGAGTGGTGGGTCGAGCAGTTCGGCGAGTACGTCCCGGGCAACGGCGGCTTCTTCACGCCGCCCCAGAAGGAGGCCATCCCGCTGATTCACGAGGGGGAGAACGCCCTCATCTGCGCGCCGACGGGGAGCGGCAAGACGCTCGCCTCCTTCACCGGCATCATCAACGAACTGTTCGCGAAGGCCCGCGCGGACGACCTGGAGAACTCGGTGTACTGCCTCTACGTCTCGCCGCTGAAGTCCCTGGCCAACGACATCCACCGGAACCTCGAACGGCCGCTGGAGGACATCACCGCCAGGCTCGACGACCGCGGCGAGGACGTGGACATCCGCCACGCGATCCGCCACGGCGACACCAGCGACAGCGAGCGCCAGGCGATGCTCGAAACGACGCCGCACATCCTCAACACGACGCCGGAGACGCTCGCCATCCTGCTGAACTCCCCCAAGTTCAAGGAGAAACTGGAGACCGTCGAGTACGTCATCGTCGACGAGATCCACAGCCTCGCGGAGAACAAGCGCGGGACGCACCTCTCGGTGTCCCTGGAGCGCCTGGAGGAGATGGTCGAGAAGTCGCCCACGCGCATCGGCTGTTCGGCCACGGTCGAGCCGCTGGACACCGTCGCGGAGTTCCTCGTCGGCCGCGAGGAACCGGGCGGTGCGCCCCGCGACTACGAGATCGTCGACACCCGCTTCGCGCGGGACTTCGACGTCGAACTGTCGTGTCCGGCCGACGACCTCATCAACACGCCGCGTGACATCGTCACCGAGCGGTTCTACGACCGGCTCCACGACCACGTCCAGTCCCACACCAACACGCTCGTGTTCACGAACACCCGGTCGGGGGCCGAGCGGGTCCTCCACAACCTCCGGGAGAAGTTCGACGCCTACGACGAGTCCAATTCCGGCTGTCACCACGGCTCGCTCTCGAAGGAGAAGCGCCGCGAGGTCGAGGAGTCGCTGAAGGCCGGCACGCTCGACGTAGTGACGACCTCGACCAGCCTCGAACTGGGCATCGACATGCCCCACATCGACCTCGTGGTGCAGGTGGGTTCGCCCAAGTCCGTCGCCGCGCTCCTCCAGCGCATCGGTCGGGCGGGCCACCAGCTCGGCGAGACAGTCGAGGGCCGCGTCGTCGCGCTGGACCGCGACGAACTCGTGGAGTGCGCGGTGATGCTCCAGAAGGCCGAGTCGGGCTTCGTCGACCGGGTGTTCGTCCCCGAGAACGCACAGGACGTGGCGACCCAGCACGTCTACGGCATGGCCATCAACCGCGTCCGGCCCGAACGCGAGGTCAGAGGCGTCCTGCGGCGGGCCTACCCCTACCGGAACTACACGGACGGCGAGTGGGAACAGCTCATGCGGTACCTGACCGCGGACTACCCGGGGCTGGAGGACAAGAACGTCTACGCGAAGGTGTGGCGCGACGAGAACGACCCGCCCGACGGCGAGTACCACTACGAGGAGTTCGACGTCGGCGAACCGCTGCTCGGCAAGCGTGGCCGCCTCGCCCGCGTCATCTACATGACCAACATCGGCACGATTCCGGACTCCTTCACCTGCGACGTGGTCACCCGCAGCGGCGACGACTGGGTCGGCCAACTGGACGAGTCCTACCTCGACACGCTGGAGAAGGGGGACGTGTTCGTCCTCGGTGGCGACAACTTCGAGTACCGGTACCGGCGCGGGTCGAAGGTGTACGTCGACCGGACGGCGGCGCGGCCGACCGTCCCCTCCTGGTTCTCCGAGCGCCTGCCGCTGTCGTACGACCTCGGGCGCGAGATACTGGACTTCCAGGGGGACCTGCTCGACCGTCTCGAAGCCGGCGGGATGTCCGAGGTCCGCAACTGGCTCCGGACCTTCCCCGTCGACGAGAACAGCGTGCGGGCCATCGCGCGGATGTTCCGCGAGCAGGTCGCCTACGCGGGGTCCGACAGCGTCGCCACGTCGGACCGACTGGTCATCGAGGAGGCGCTGGACCACGACGAGTACGAGCGCCGCTACCACGTCCACTCGAACTACGGCCGGCGGTTCAACGACGGGCTCTCGCGCCTGCTGGCCTACCGCATCGCGCAGGCGGCCAGCGCCAACGTCCAGGTCGCCGTGGCCGACAACGGCTTCACGCTCTCGATGCCGCTGAACCGCAAGGTCGACGTCGAGCGCATCCTCACGGACATCGACCCCGAGGTGGTCCGCGAGGACCTCCGGGCCAGCCTCGACGGGACGGACCTGCTCCAGCGGTACTTCCGCATCAACGCCACGCGCTCGCTGATGATACTCAAGCGGTACAAGGGCTACGAGAAGTCCGCCAGCGAGCAGCAGGTCTCCTCGGAGATGCTACTGGGTTTCGCACAGGACCTCGGCGAGTTCGCCGTCGTCGAGGAGACCTATCGGGAGATACTGGAGGACAAGCTCCACGTCGACGGAGTCGAGTCGGTCCTCCGCGACGTTCGAGACGGCGAGGTGGACGTGGTCAGGACCCGCGTCGACTCTCCGTCGCCGCGCGCCTTCGGCCTCGCGACGCTGATGGCCAGCGACGTGGTGCTGGCCGAGGACGAGTCCGCCGTGCTCCAGGAGTTCCACCGCCGCGTCCTCGACGAGATCGACGGCGACGACACCGACGGCGAAGCGGTCGTCACCGACGACTAGGCCACTGGTAACACGATCTAATGACGGGATAGTACACTCTAATGGTGGAATAGTAATGGTGGATGATCGATAAGTATGTCATGAAATGCCACATCACACTCACGCGAGCGAGAGCGACGAGGGCCACGGCACCGACGAGCCAGAGGCCGGACGCGTCCACGAGGCGGTCGAATCGAGCATCGACGCCCGGGACGACTGGGCGCGCCGCCGCCGGAAGGGCATTCCGACCGACAAGCAACTGCTCGTCGTCGCGTGCATGGACGAGCGGATTCCCGTCGAGGACGTGCTCGGCCTCTCGCTCGGCGACGCGCAGATATTCCGGAACGCCGGCGGAAAGGTGACAGACGACGTGATACGGTCGGCCGCGCTGACGACGCAGTTCTTCGACACGACGGAGATCATCGTCCTCAACCACACCGACTGCGGGATGATGAGCGCGTCCGACGAGGCCATCGTCGACGGCTTCCAGGCCGCGGTGAACGGCGACCTCTCGGACCTCACGCTCGACCCGTCGCTGCCCGAACTGAACACCGGCGACGCGTCCATCGAGGAGTGGGTCCGTATGACGGACGACATCGACGTGGCCTGCGCCGCCCAGGTGAAGTACCTGGAGCACCACGACCTGATCCCGGATACCGTCTCCGTGAGCGGCTACGTCTACGAGGTCGAGAGCGGGCACCTCCGCCGCCCCGGCGAGCGACTCGCCGAGCGGGTGAACGAGCGCGCCTGAGCCGCCCACCCCCGGGCTATCCGCCGGTCGCGGCGACCCGCTCCCGAAATCGAAGCCCAACCGTTAATCCGCGGCCGGCCCCTCGGACCCGGTATGGAGAGGCTCCACCCCCGCGTGCGACTCCTGTGGGCGCTGTCGTCCGTCGTTCGGACGAGTGTGCTCGCGGCCATCGCGTTCGCCGTCGACCGGTTCCTCCTCGCGCTCCCGCAGGCGGCCATCGCCGCCGGGTGGCTCGTTCTCGTCCTCGCGGGCGTCGGCCGCGCGCTGCTCGCCCACCGTATCTGGCGCTTCGAGCTACAGGACGACGCGCTCTTCCTGATACGCGGGGTGGTGACCCGGACCGACACGTCCGTTCCGTACGTCCGCGTCCAGCACGTCGACACCACGCGCGGCCCGCTCGAGCGCTCGGTCGGCCTGGCGAGCGTCGTCGTCTACACCGCCGGCTCGCGGGGCGCCGACATCACCATTCCCGGCCTCCGGCCCGAGCGGGCGACCGAACTGCGCGAACGGCTCCGCGACCTCGCCATCGAGAGCGAGGCCACCGACGCGGTATGACGCGGCTGCATCCCCGCAGCGCCGTCGTCCGCGTCGCCCGCGGCGCGCTCCAGGGCGCGTTCTTCGGGTTCTTCGCCGGCTCCGTCGGCGCGGGGACGGCGTTCCTCCCGGCGCTCTCGGTCCCGCTCGTCGCGGTCTTCGGCGCGCTGCTCGGCGGCGGGTACGCGCTGGCGCGTTACCTCCGCTTTCGCTACGAACTCGACGGCGACACGCTCAGCGTCGACTCCGGCGTGTTCGCCCGGCAGTCCCGCCAGATACCGCTCGGCCGCGTCCAGAACGTCGACGTGGAGCAGAACGTCGTCAACCGCCTCCTCGGCCTCGCGGTCGTGCGCTTCGAGACCGCCGGCGGGAGCGCGACCGAGGCGACGCTCGACGCGGTCGACGAGGCGGAGGTCGACCGGCTCCGGAACTACGTCCGCCGCCGCGACCGCGAGCCCGCGGCCGACTCTGGTTCTACGATGGGCGCGGGCCAGTTCGACGCGGGCGGGCCGACGGACGACGCACTCGCGGGGAGCGACCGCGACGAGTCGGCCGACTCCATCGGCCCCGCGTCCGCCGACTCCGAGCCGGACGGCGAACTCCTCTTCGAGTTCGGCTGGCGCGAACTGCTGACCTACGCCGTCGTCTCGGTGCGGCCCGCCGCGCCCGTCCTGACGCTCGCTGGCCTCCCGCTCGGGATGGACGTCGTCCGGATCGCGCTGCGGTTCAACGCCGACCTCGTCGGCGTGAGCGAGGCCCTACGTCCGTGGCTGTTCGGGTCGCCCGAAGGCACCCGACTGCTCGTCTTCGCGGCCCTGACGGTCGCGCAGTTCCTCCTGCTCGCGCTCGCGGTCAGCGTCGTCCTGACCGTCGTGGAGTACCACGGCTTCCGGCTGACGCGGGCGAACGGCGACCTCCGCTACGAGCGCGGCCTGTTACGTCGATACAGCGGCAACATCCCGCTGGAGAAGGTCCAGACGCTCACCGTCCGCGAGAACGTCCTGATGCGGCGGTTCGGCTACGCCTCGCTCGTCGTCGAGACCGCGGGGTACAGCGGCGGCGACCAGCAGTCCACCCAGGGCGTCGCGGTCCCGCTGGCGGCCCGCGACGAGGTGTACGAACTGGCCCGCGACATCGAACCGTTCGGCGACCTGGACTTCGAGCGCCCGCCGGTGCGCGCCCGACGGCGCTACGTCGCCCGGTTCTCGCTGGCTGCCGGCGGGCTGACGGCCGTGGCCTACGCGGTCGACTCGCTGGTCTTCGAGACCGGATACTGGTGGGTCGCGCTCGCGCTCTTCCTGCCGGTCGTACCGGCCGCGCACCTCCGCTGGCGACACCGCGGCGTCGACCTCGACGACGACGTGCTCGCGACGCGGAGCGGCTTCTGGCGGCGAACCACTCGCATCGTCCCGTACTACCGGCTCCAGACGGTGTTCGTCACCCGGTCGCCGTTCCAGCGCCGCCGCGACCTGGCGACGGTCGGGGCCGACACGGCCAGTTCGGCGAGCCTGCTCGGCGGCGTTGCGCGGGCCTACGACCTGGACGAGGCGGCGGCGGTCGAACTCAGAGAGGAACTCCGGCGACGACTCACCGCGCACATCGCGACGCGACGGCGGGACGATTCGGTGGACGACGACGCGGCGGTCGGTGACGACTCGGACCCCGACGACTCAGTGACGAGCGAAACAGCGGCGACGGACGACGAAGCGACGGCGAGCGAGGAACCGACGGCGAGAGACGACGCGGCGACTGGTGATGAAGCGGCGAGAGACGACGATGCGGCGACCGGCGACGAGTAGTCAGCCCCGCGCCCACTCGACCATCCGACCGTACACCTCGTCGGTCGCCAGCGCGTCGGCGTCGCCGACGAGGACGAGCGCCTTCTTCGCCCGCGTCAGCGCGACGTTGATGCGACGGTAGTCTTCGAAGATTGGGCCGTCGAGCGCGCCCGTAGCGACGAAAGAGACGACGATGACCTCCTTGCTCGACCCCTGGAACCGGTCCACGGTGTCGACGGCCACCTCCGGGAGCCGTTTGGTGATCTCCGCGACCTGGGCGCGGTACGGCGCGATGACGCCGATGTCGTCGGCGGGCACGCCCGCCTCGCGGTAGGCCGCCACCACCTCGGCGACGGCGTCGGCCTCGGCGGGGTTCGTGTTGCCCCGCTGGCTCCCGTCGGGGTCGACGAACGAGACGCGGTCGCGCAGGTGCGCCGGCAGCGCGTCCAGCGAGACGCCGTCGAGGTGGTCGATTCGCTGGGCGGCCACCTCGCCCGTCGCGGGCCGCAACTGCCCGTCGTAGAACTCTAGCGAGGCGAACGCCTGGATGTGCTGGGCCATGCGGTACTGTCGGTCCAGCATGACGCCGGCCTCGGGGTGGGCCTCCATCAGGCGCTCGAACAGCGAGGTCGACAGCGTCTCGTCCTCGGATTGGACCACCGGAGGCAGTTGCTGGTGGTCGCCGACGAGGACGAAGCGGTCGGCAAGCGTCGTCGCGGCGAGCGTCCCCGGCTCGGTGAGCTGGCCGGCCTCGTCGACGACGGCCACGTCGAACTCTTGGGTCTGGAGCGTCGTCCCGCCGCAGGTGGCCGTGGTCGCCGCGACCACCTGCGCGTTCTGGAGGCGGGCGGCACACTCGCCGGGGTCGCCGCTGGTCTCCAGGCGGTACTCCTGCATGTCGTCGCGGACGCCGCTCTCGGTTCCGACGCGGACGATGTCGGTGAAGCCCTGGTCCTCCAGCGCCTCCAGGAGGTTGTCGACCGCGCGGTTCGTGAAGGCCGAGAGGAGGACGCGCTGGCCGCCGTCCCCGCTCGACTCCCGCCCGTCGCCCTCGACCAGCGCCCGGACCATCCGGGCCAGCGTGTAGGTCTTACCCGTGCCGGGCGGGCCGTGGACGAGCGCGAAGTCCTCCGCGCCGACGGCCAGTCGAACCGCCTCATTCTGGGCCTCGTTGTTGTCGATGAACGTCCGTTCGACGGCCTCGAACTCGGGGTCGCGCCGCCCGAACAGCACGTCCTTCTCGTCTGCCGACTGGAGCAACAGCGCGTCGTGGAGCGCGTTCTGGAGTCGGTCGGTCGTCAGTTCCGAGGGGTAGACGTCCAGCCGCCGCAACTCCAGCGGCTCGTCGGCGGTGACGGCGACCTCGTCGTTCACGGCGGTGCCGTTCCCGCTATCCGAGGCGCGTGGCGCCTCGTTTCCGAGGCGCTCGACGCGGGCCAGTTCGGCGTTGCCCGTCACCGGGTCGCCGTCGCTGGCGAGCACGAGGTTCCCCTCGCGAATCTTCGAGACCGCTCCCGTGGCCTTCGCGCGGAGTTCCCAGCGACCGCCGTCGAGTTCGGTTCTCCCGGTCGGTTCGAGGTCGACGAGCGCGCGGTCGTCGTCGGCCCGCTCCTGTGGCGTCTGCTCCCAGAGCTTCGCGTACTCGCGGTGGACCGCGCGGCGCTCGGCCTCGATGGCCTCGTAGAACCGGTCGAAGTACGCGCGCTCCTCGTCCGGAATCGCCCGCCCGACCTGCCCGGCCTTCGATTCCTGGCCGAGGCGGCCGGAGACGGCCATGCAGGTGTCCTGCTCGAAGCAGTACTCGCACTTCGCGTTGGCCTCGTAGCCCGTCGGCACGGACGAGTCGTACTCCATCGCCGCGATTTCGTTGCGGGCGCGGATGACGTAGTTCAGCAGGCCGCTCCCGATGGAGAACTCCTTGGCCGGCGAGAGGTCGCCGCTCTCCTCGTTGCGGTCCACGGCGGCGTTCTTCGTGTACAGGAGCGTTCCCGTGTCCGGCGCGGCCGCGACGGCGCTCCCGTCTCCCGCCGCGCGCTCGCCGAGCATCAGGGCGTAGGCAGTCGCCTGAATCTTGTCCTGGAAGCGCGGTTCTCGCTTGGTGTTCTTGCCGGTCTTGAGTTCGACCGGCATCCCTCGGCGGACGGCGTCGGCGCGCCCCTTCATGCCGAATCGCTCGGAGATGAGCGTCATCTCCGAGCGCCACTCGTCGGATTCCGTCAGCGTCCCCTGCTGGAGCCACCCCCGGATGGCCGCGGCGTGGTCGCGCACGTCGCCGGCCACCTCGTCGGCCTCGCGGCCGAGCAGGCCGATGGACAGCCCCGCGGCGTCGACCTGCTCCGCGATGGCCTCGTCCATGTCCCTGCCCCGGAGGAGGTCGCCGAACACCTCGTGGACGACGGTCCCCTTCACCAGCGGGTAGGCGTGGTCCGCGCCGTCGAGCTTGTTCAGGTAGTACATCCGGGGGCACTGCACCCACGACCGGATGTCGGTCACGTCGACGAGGAAGTCCGGCTCCACGACGAGCGCGGCGTCGCCGCCGACGGAGTACTGCCGCTCGCCCTGGTACTCCCGCTCGTCGGGGTTGTAGACGGCGACTTCCATGCCCGGTTCGACCACCTCGCCGGTCTCCGTCCACTTGCCCCACAGCGTCACCGTCGTCGGCTCGCCCGCCCCGCGCTCGGGTCGGATAGTCAGCTCACACAGCTCGCTCTCGCCGTACTGCGTGTTCACGGTCTTCGGGTCCGCCGCCTCGACGACGACGCCGCGGACGCGCTCCTCGCTCATCGCTCGGCCCTCCCCAGTTGCACGGGCGCACCGAAGCGGCGGAGCCTCAAAAGTCGTTCGCGCTCGCGGTCAGTTCCCGGCGGCGTCATCGGATTCGCTCCCGAGGTCCGCGTCCGGGCCGACGGCGTTGGCTTCGAGCGTCTCGAGAGTCACGTCGTCGAGCACGTCCTCGCTCGTGGCGTCCAGGTTCACCGGCGGCGCGCGCCCCGCCTCGTGGGCCTCGATCCAGCGCGGGACGCAGAGACACCAGTTGTCGCCCGGTTCCAGCCCCGGGAAGTTCAGGTCCGGGCGCGGCGTCACCAGGTCGTTGCCCTGTGCCTTGCTGTACTCCAGGAACTCCGCGGTCATCACCGCGCAAATCTCGTGGCGGCCGGGGTCGCGCGCCAGCGGGTAGCAGTAGCCGTCCCGCATGAACCCCGTCATCGGGTCCGTCGAGCAGGGGCTCAGTTCCCCGCTGAGGACGTTCCGTTCGCTCTCCATGCCTCCCCCTCGCCGTCCCGGCCGGTAAAGGCGTTCGACTGTCGGAGACGTGCCCAGTCTGACGGCCGTTTATTCCTCCGCGTCCGCCGCTTCCACGTCGGACTCTCCGACCGGCGGGGCGTCCGGCGAGACGGCTGGCACGTCGACGGCTGACAGCGCCGACTGGACCACGTCGACCGGTTCGGTCCCTTCGACGCCGGCCTCGGTCGTCAGGACGACCCGGTGGGCCATCGTCGCCGTCGCCAGTCGCTTCACGTCGTCCGGCGTGGCGTAGGTCCGGCCGCTGATAACCGCGCTGGCGCGGACGGCCTCGAACACGCGCTGGACGCCGCGCGGGGAGACGCCGATCCGGATCCGGTCGTCCTCGCGCGTCCGCCGGGCCAGGTCGACGATGTAGCGCCGGACCTTCGTGTCGACGCGCACGTCCTCGACCAGGTCCCGAAGGGCGCGCACCGTCTCGGGGTCGACCGCCGGCTCGACGGAGGGCGCAATCGTTCGCCTGTTGGCCCGCTGTTCCAGCAGCCCCATCTCGCCGTCCACGTCGGGATAGCCGAGCGAGGTCTTGACGCTGAAGCGGTCGCGCTGGGCCTCGGGCAGTCGGAAGGTCCCGTCCTGTTCGACGGGGTTCTGCGTGGCCAGGACCACGAACGGCTCCGGCAGGTCGCGGGTGGTCCCGTCGACGCTGACCTGGCCCTCCTCCATCGCCTCCAGCAGGGCGGCCTGTGTCTTCGGCGGTGCGCGGTTGATCTCGTCGGCCAGCACGACGTTCGAGAACACCGGTCCCTCGGCGAACTCGAAGGCCCGGTCGTGTTCGTTGTAGACGTTCGACCCGGTCACGTCGGCCGGCAGGAGGTCGGGCGTGAACTGGAGGCGGTTGAATCCGAGACCGAGCGACTCGGCGAGGACCCGGGCGAGCACCGTCTTGCCCGTCCCCGGCACGTCTTCGACGAGGACGTGGCCCCGGGCGAGCACCGCGGCGAGCGTCTCGAACAGGACCCGCCGCTCGACGACGACCGCTTCTTCGACCCGCTCGACGATGTCGAGGCAGCGCGCGGACGCCGCCTCGACGCTCAATGCCTTCTGTGACTCGGCCATGCGTTTTTCTCGCACTCGTTTACCATGAATCTATGCCCTCCGTCGGTCCGCCGTCACCCGCGGAGCGGCGCGAGCAACAGGAGGACGCCGACGGCGGCGATGCCCATCGTCTCCGGCGTGCCGACCGCCGTCCCGACCGACTGCCTCGCGAGTTCGAGCGCCGACACCGCGGCGACGCCGACGAGCGCGATCCCGATGGCGAACGCGCCGTGATACAGCTCCAGCCGCCGGGTCGCCGGGCGGTGACCCAGCTCGGCCGTCAGGCCAAGTCCGAAGGTTCCCACGTCCCACGCGACGAGGCCGGCCGCCACCCCGGCGAAGACCAGGAGCGAGGGGAGGTCGGCCTGCGCCGCGCCGACGCTCGCACAGACGAGTCCGGCGGCGGTCAGCGCCGCCGGCCCCGCACGCTCCGGGACGAGGCCGAGTCGGAGTGCGACGAGCACGAGGACGGCGACCGCGAACACCCCGAGCGGGAGCAGTATCGCGCCGAAGGCCACCGCGACGGGGCCGAGGGTCGAACCGACGCCGAGGCGCAGTCCGAACGGCGAGAGCAACAGGAGGTAGCCGACCGCCGCGACGGCCGCGCCGACTGTCCGGGTCGACGACGCGTCGAACTCCGTGGTGAGTTTCCGGACGACGACAGCGCCCAGCCCCGACAGGAGCGCCAGCAGCGCGATGCCCGCGAGCGACGCGAAGACCGCGGGAGACGACGCCAGTCCGAGCAGGAGTCGCCCCGGCGGCGACGACAGCGCCAGTCCGAGCGGCGTGAACAGGACCGCAAGCGGGGCCGCCAGTGCGGCCGCCCCGGCCACCAGCGCAACGAGTCGGAGCGCGCGCTTGACCTGCGCCACCGAGCGCGCCCTCGCCTCGCGGCGGCTGCGCGCCGTCAGCCTGACGAGCGGCAGTTGCGTGACCGCGACGTACACGCAGGCCGTGGCGACGAGTCCGAGAACGAACAGGCCGGCGAGGCTCGCCGCCGGAGACGCTCCGCCCGCCGCGGTCGTCAGGGCCGTCCAGCAGAGCCACGCCAGAGCCGCGACGAAGGCCAGCAGTATCAGCGCGACGACCCCGAAGAAGTACGAGATGACGCTGCTCGTCGTCGCCGACGCCAGCGTCTCGCCGTCGAACACGTCGGCCCAGCCCGTCGTCACGCCGACCAGCGCCAGCGTGACGCCGAGCAGGAGGGTGGTCTCGACGGACAGCGAGACGAACAGGGCGAGGACGCCCGACGCCGCGGGGAGGAAACAGAGGTGCCCCGCGACGGTCGGGCCGAGCGCGTCCCGGTCGAGGAGCGCGACGCCCGCCGTCGCCACACCGGTCAGCAACGCGACGCCGGCGAACAGCCGCGGGTCGCCGGACAGGACACCGGTCGCCAGCGCGAACGCGACGACGAGTAGCGCCGCGAGCGTGAGGCTGGTCGCCCGCGGACGCCCCTCGTCGCCGACCGCCGAGGGCGTGTCGAGCCGTGGGCCGACGACCATTCAGCCGCCACCTCCCGGCCGGACGCGCCCGCCCGGTCGCCGCGCTTCGACGGCGAAGGCGTAGTCCAGAATCAGCGCCAGCGGCGTCCCGCGCCGCCAGTCGATGGCTCGGGCGCCGCCGCTCTGACACCGCGCGAGGCGGGTCCGCCGACGGACCTGCTCGTACTGCCCGCTGACGGTGTTCGCGGCGGTCACGTCGGGCGAGAGGACCGTCCGCGGGCGGTCGGCCCTCGCCCAGGTCTCGACGGCGCGAACGGGCTCGTCGTCGAGGAGCGGCGAGACCGCCACGAGTTGCGTCCGCGGCCCCGCCAGGTCGAGCACCTCCCGGAACTGCCGCTCGGCGTCGCCCGCCCCGCCCCACTCAGTTCCCTCGTCTCTCTCACTCTCGGTCGCGTCGACGGCCGATTCGAGGAGCGAGAGCGCACGCGCTCGGTGGTCGCGTCCGTCGTCGGGTTCCAGCCACACGAGGCCCGCGGGCCCGTCGCCGTCGACGCCCACGACCGCCACGCCGACCCGGTGGCCGGCGCGCAGCAGCGAGGCCAGGGCGCGCGTCGTCGCGTACGCCCCGAGTTCGACGGCCGAGGGGCGGCCGGGACCGGCCGCGACCCGCGACGGCCTGCGAGCGTCGAGGACGAACACGACCGCGGTCGACACCCGCCGCTCGTAGTTGACCGTCGCGAGGGTTCCCCGTTTGGCGTAGCCGCGCCAGTCGATTCGGCCGGCGTCGTCGCCCCGACGATACTCCCGGGTCGAGTGGAATGCGGAGCCGTCGCCGGGCTCGTCGGTGGTCAACTGGCCGACGCGGTCGCTCCCCCGGTCGGCCAGCGGCGGCGCGTCGGCGTCGAGCCGACAGACGAGTCGCTCGTCGCCCCCGGGGGACCGCGCCGCGGTCGCCACCGCACCGCCACCGGTCCCGCGGACGCGAATTCGTGGCGGGTCGAAATCGTACTCACCGCGCCGGGCGACGACCGCGTAGTCGAGCGTGAGTGTCTCGCCGGCCGCCAGGGTCGCGCCGCCCCGGGGCGACCCGTCGAGCACCGCCAGGTCGGCCGGGACGCCTTCGACGACCCGCACGTCGGAGAGCGTTCGGCCGGACTCGTTTCTGACCGTCAGCGTGACCGAGATAGGGCGGCCCGGCGGGGCCGTCGACGGCTCGATAGCGCGGGCGACGACCAAGCTGTCGGGGACCGCCGCGGTGGAGGCGGCTCCGTAGGCGAGGTATCCGAGCGGGAGCGTCGCGGCCAGCAGGAGCGTGCCGTCCCCCTGCCAGAGTCCGGCCCCGGCGAGGGCCACCGCGGCGGCGACGGCCCCGCGCCACCGCGGGCGTCGGCGGGCCATCAGTCGGACACCTCCGTGCCGACGTCGCTCCAGTCGCCGACGTCGTCGACCGGCCGCTCGGCCTCGTCGGTCTGCCGCCGATCGATGTCCCGCTCGCCGCCCGCGCGGTCTTCGTCGGCACGGTAGCGCTCGTGCGCCGCGAAGTCGCGACGGGCCAGCGAACCGTCGACGGACCGCTGGAGGCTGCCGTCGGCCGCGCGGCGGAGGTCGTCGACGGTCGGTGCGACGACGGGGACCGGTCGCGGGGCGCGCCGGCCGACGACCGCGGGAAGCGCCTCGTCGGCCGCCGAACCGACGGCGGCCATCGCCCGTGCCGCTCGGCGGCGAACTGCCTTCTCCGGGAACAGCCAGGCGCGGATGCGAGCGCGGGGCGGTCTGTCCGGAGGCGTGACGGCCTCGTCCAGCACCGCCGCCGCGACCGGGTCGTCGGTCCACGTTCCCGCGGCCAGTTCGTCCCGCACGTCGTCGGGGTCGCGGCCGCCCCGGACCAGCGCGTCGACCAGCGCCGCTCGGAGCGGTTCGCGGACCGGGTCGAGGCTCTCCGCGACCGGCGCTCCGTCGCGCGCCAGCGCGGCCGCCGCCTCGACGTGCTCGACCATCGCGGTCCCGGAGACCCGCTGGTCTGCCGGCGTCGCCTCGAGCGGGCCGGTGACCAGGTCGTCCGCCTCTGACCACGGCGCGGGCGAGACCGCCGGGCCGTCCGGGCGTCGCCAGAGCTTCCAGCCGGCCAGACAGCTGCCGAGGAGGACGACGAGCGCGCCGAGCGCCCCCGGACCGTCGGTCGGTGGTTGGGGAGCGCCGATGAGAGCCAGGACCGCGCCGCCGGCGACCAGCACGAGGCCGATGCCGACGGTGACCGCGACGACGACCGCGCGCCGCCTCATCGGTCGTCCTCCCGCTCGTCGGCGTCGACGAGCGCGTCGTAGGCGGCGCGAGCGCGGTCGCGGTGGCTCTCGGCCGGTTCGCCGCCGTATTCGACCTCGCGGAAGGCGCGCGTCAGCGCCGCGACCGGCTCGCGCGGCAGTCCGCGCTCGATTGCGGCCCTCGACACCTCGGCGGGCGTCCGGGTCCGCCAGCGGCCCGGCGCGATCCACCGGGCGAACGCCCGCCAGAGGGCGCGCAGCGACGCGGGCCCGTCGCCGGACTCGGCCGACGGCTCGGCTCTCTCGGCTGTTTCGGTGGTCTCGGTTCCGGTGGCCGTCGGCCCCGAGTCCCCGGGACGGAGCCAGAGGAGGGCGAGACTCCCCCCGACTGCCAGCACCGCTGCCGTCGCTAGGCCGCCGCCGACGCCCCAGCGGACGACCGAGAGCGCCACGCCGGCACCGGACACTCCGACGGCCGCGACGCGGCGGACAGTGAGCGCGGCGGTGACTCGGTCGCCGGTCCGGCGTCCCACCGAGCGGAGCCAGCGCCGCAGTCGGTCGCTCACGGCCGACGGCGAGAGCGAAAGCGAGCGCAGCCACGCCGCGGCGCGGGCCGCGAGGCGACCCAGCCGCGAGAGCGCCGCCTCGACGCTCGACGCGACGCGGAGGGCCGTCCGTCGGGACCAGTCGGCGACGCGGGCGAGCAACGCGACGGCCGACTCGCCGCCCGACGCGGCAGAAGTCCGGTATCGGTAGAGGGCCGCGACGCCGACGACGCCGAGCGCGATGCCCAGTCCGTCGTGCTCCCAGAGGACGAATGCGAGGTAGAGCACGTCGAGGGCCGCCCAGGCGAGACCGAGCCGTCGGGCCGCCCCGCGGTCGTACAGGAGCGCGGCGGCCGCGACCGTCACCGCCGCGAGGACGAGCAGGACCGCCGTCACGACGATTGTCCCCGCGTACACGGACCACAGCGTGGTTGTGGCCGTCTGGCGCTCCGTCGCGACCGTCACCGTCGCCGCCGGGTTCGCCGGGAGGGTGAACGCGAGCGAGCCGTTTGTTCCGGTCGACCCGAGGCCCTGTCCGTCGACCGTCACGGCCGCGTCGGCGACCGGCTCACCGGCTCTCGTCGCGGTGACCGACGCGGCCTCGCCCGGGACCGGCAGTCCCTCTCTGGGGTCGACGCGCACGCCGAGGTCCAGCACGTCGACGCGCCTGCTCCCGGCGAACGACCCACGCTGGACCGTGACCGAGACGGCGTCGCGGTCGGGCACCGCCAGGCGGTAGCGTCCCTGTTCGTCCGTCTGACCCACGCGCTCGCCGGCGACAGACACGTTCGCGTGCCGCATCGGCACGCCTTCGACCGCCGCGACCAGCGTGACCGCCGACCCGGGATACGGGTCGCCAGCGACGGACACGTTGACCCGTCCGTGGACGCCGTACCGGCCCGTCGAGTTGTCGGCCGGTATTCGCGGGTCCGTCTCTCCAGCGTCCCGCTTCGCTCGTTCGACGACCGCGTCCCGGCCGGCCGCGGTCGGGCCGACCAGCGACGCAGAGAGCGGTTCCAACTGCGGGTTCGAGCCGGTGTCCGTCGCCGTCCGCCTGAAGAACTCACACGGAGTCCCGCCGGGCGTCTCGACTGTCACGTTCACCTGTCGTCGATAGGGGACTCGTCCGGTCGCCCGGCCGTCGTCGCCGGTACGGCCGACGTAGCGGCCGTTGAACCAGACGCGCGTCGACGCGGCCGGCCGGAGGTCCTGGAACACCCGGACCGTGAGGAGCGAGCCCGGCGTCGGGCGGCGCTCGACCACGACGCCACAGCCCTCTGCGGTCGGCGGTTGGTCGCCGGGAATCGGGATGGGGTCGCCGCTCCCGGTCACCCGACCGCCGGCTCCGTCGGTGGGCCGCGTCGCTCGCTCCAAGCCATCGTCGGCCGGCGTGGCCGTTGGAACGGCCCGTTCTATGTCTCCGCCGGACTGGCCAGCATCTGTACCGGCCTCTACGGCCGGCGGTGCGAGAAACGCCGCGACGACGAGGCCGACGAGACTCAGCCCGACCAGCGCTAGCTGTCGCCGGTCGACCCCACCCCGTTCCTCGCTCGCTGATTCCGTGTTCACTGGTTCCCTCTCTCCGGTCGCACCCCCGCGTGACCGGAATTCGCTGTTGTTTTCACGGTAATTTGCGTGAGAGCTAATCAATCCCCGGTATGGTTCCTCACTGACCGCGAGGGTGCCGGCGAACGCGGATCATGCTTCGAGTACGTCTCGCACACGGCACGTCTGCGGTGGCGAAGACGGTCGGGACCGATGGCTTCATTCAGGCGCGGCCCGAACGTGGCCCTGACTATGCGCGTTCGCGACTGGCAGGACATCATCGAAGACGTGATGGAGAGCAACGCCGACCCCGGCGGCTGGCGCGCCGTGGGTGGCGACCGCGCGAACGGAATCGGTGAGGACATCTACTTCGGCCACCCGAACGCCGGCGTCTACCAGCTCAAGACCTACGCGAAGAACCCCTTCGAGGTCCAGGGCGTCGGGTCGCAGGTGGCCCGCCGAATCGACGACGACATCGACCCGCTGTTCCCCGAGGACGGCTCTGGAATCTTCGGCGTCCAGCGAGGCCCGGAAGACGAGGACGAGGCCGAGGAGGCGGTGAAGAACCTCGAGACGGTGCTGGAGACCCACGCCGACGCGCCCACGACGCCGCGCGCGCTCATGGAGGACATCATGGACGCGGTGGACTCGCCGGCGTACGGCCCGATGGAGTTCGACCACCACGACCGTCCCGACCGGCTGAGCGACCTCACCGACACCTTCGAGGAGGCGGAGGAACTCCTCGATGCTGAGTTCGAGGACGTGATCGAGGAAGACGTCTCGCGGGGCTTTCACTGATGGCCGCACAGGCGCGCCACGCCACGGGTGAGCGCTGATGGTCGGCCCGTCGCTCTCCGAGGACGACCGGCGGCGCTTCCTCCGAAAGCTGCAGGTCGGCTTCGCCCTGCTCGTCGGCGCGTCGATGGGGCTGGCGACGCTGTACGGGCGTGCGCCCCTGCTCGTCGTGGCCGGTGCGGCGCTCGCCGGGACGGCCGTCGGCGGCGTGCTGGCGTGGTACACCTTCCCCTCCAGCATCGCCGACTCGCCGTACGAGTCCGTCGACAGGGGTCCGAAACCCGGCGCGCAGATGAGAGAGCGCCGGGAGACCGACGACTCACAGCACGCGGGCGACGGCGACGGTCGAGTCTCGCGAAACCGGGACTAGAGGAAGTCGTCCTGCATCGCCGGGTCCTGCTGTTCCGAGGCCGTCTGGTCGAAGATCTCCTCGTCGAGGGTCTCCTCGGTCGATTCGGTCGTCGTCTGGTAGGCCGAGATACCCCGTTTGAGGAGGTCTTCGACCGCCTGGTCGCGGTTCAGGAACTCGCCCTGCTCGACGAGTCGCTGGATGTCGGAGTCCACCTGGTCCGGGAGTGATACCTTGATCTTGCTCACACCTGCCGCCTATACCGTTCGGACATAAAAACCCACCTCCGATACCCGCCGGGCCGGCAGACTCGCTCCGTCGCTCGCGCTGAGACCGCCACACACTTCATCGGGCGCGACACTGAGAGTGGTGTGAACGGGAACGACAGAGCGATCACCGCCCTGGTCATGCTCGCCCACGGGCTGGTCCACACCTACGAGATGACGATTCCCATCTTCGTCGTCGTCTGGCTCACCGAGTTCGACGTCGTCAACCTCGGCGTGGCGCAGTTCGACGTGACCACCGCCACCGTCGGCGTGATCGTGACGCTCGGCTACGGCCTGTTCGGCGTCGGCGCGCTCCCCGGTGGCGTCGTCGTGGACCGGATCGGGTCGCGTCGGCTCATCACGGCTTGTCTGCTCGGCATGGGCGGGTCGTACGTCCTGCTCGGCATCGCGCCGAACATGGTCGTGATCGCGCTGGCGCTCGTCTGCTGGGGGCTGTCGGCGAGCGTCTACCACCCCGCCGGCCTCTCGCTCATCAGCAAGGGCGTCAGCGAGCGCGGGACCGGGCTGGCCTACCACGGCGTCGCCGGAAACCTCGGCATCGGGCTGGGGCCGCTCGTGGCCGCGATACTCCTGCTGGTCGCCGAGTGGCGCACGGTCGCGCTGGCGCTCGGTGTCCCCGCGCTGTTCGCCGCCGCATACGCCTCGCGGGCGCGCTTCGACGAGACCGCAGCGGTGTCGGCCGCGGCCGACGGCGGGTCGAAGGCCAGCAGCGGCGTCGACTCGCTCGACGAGTTCCTCGCTGAGAGCCGGCGGCTCCTGGCCGGGAGCTTCCTGCTCGTGTTCGTCGTCGTCATGTGCTCCGGGCTGTACTACCGGGGCGTCCTCACCTTCCTCCCGGAACTGCTGCGGGGCCTCCCCGGCTTCGAACCCGTCCCAGTCGACGCGCTGCTCCCGCCGGGCGTGCTCTCCGCGCTCGGCGTCGAGGCCGGGACCGGCCGGCCGCTGAACCCGCAGGACTACTTCTACGCCGGTCTGCTGCTGATCGGCGTCCTCGGTCAGTACGCCGGGGGCAAGCTCACCGACCGGCTCCCCGTGGCGTACGGCATCGCGGGATCCTTTCTGGTGCTCGCGGCGCTCGCCGTCCTGTTCGTCCCGGCGTCTTCGGCGGGCCTCGTCCCGCTGATGGCGGTCGGTGCGCTGCTCGGCGTCGCGCTGTTCGTCGTCCAGCCGATGTACCAGGCCGCGGTCGCCGAACACACGCCCACCGGTGCGCGGGGGCTCTCGTACGGCTTCACCTACCTGGGCGTGTTCGGCGTGGGCGCGCTCGGTGGCGGCCTCGCAGGAGCTATTCTCGCGTTCGCGAACGTGACTGCGCTGTTCCTGACGCTCGCAGCCATCGCACTCGTCGCCGTAACCGCCGGAATTGGGCTCACACGCCGGACGTGATTAATTAACACGACATTCGACAGTGTGGAAACAGCTATGAAGTTTTCAATAGTTGTAATGGGGCGGTAACGTATATCACTGCCTTCCATGTGATATCAGGCCATGCAAGGAGGGCTGGCCGCGTTAGACCCGCATAAAGCTGTATTACCCGTTATCGCACTGATCGGACTCGTCCCGGTGTTACTTCGATACCGGCGGAGTTCACGGCTGTTCGTGATCGGCTACGTGCTGTTGATCGTGGCCACGGTCGTCACCAACGTCGAGAATCTGTTCCTCGGCACGGTGCTCAACTACACCGAGCACTACCTCGGGCTCATGGGCTCGGGGATCGCGTTCCTGTTCGCCGCGTACGTCCGCCGCAAGCAGGTCCTCGCGGACGACGCCGACGAAGGCGGCCGCGAAACCTCTGATGCGGGCGGCCCGGAGGTCGCCGCCGACGGCGGGAGGGCAGAGACGTGAGCGCACCCATCATCCTCGCGGACTTCGTCGCGGTCGTCACGTACGCTGCGACGATCGTCCTCAGCGTGAAAACGTACCGCGAGACCGACCTGGATTCGGGATTCTGGGCGAGTTTCGCGTTCGCAGCCGCGCTCGGATTCCTCTGGACCGGCGTCGTCTTCCTCGAGTGGATCGGCGTCGCCGGCGCGATCATGGACGCGCTCGGTACCTCACTGTTGTCGGTGCTCATCGGCGTCGTCGCGATCTCCTCGACGGGGACCATCGCGACCGTCGAAGACCTCAAGACGGCCACGAAAGAGGCGGCGAGCCGCCGCGCCGAAGCCGAAGAACAGCGCGAGGCCGCAGAAGGGCAACGGAAGGAGGCCGAAGCGGCCAAGCAGCAAGCCGAGGAGGCCCGGCAGGACGCCGAACAGGCGAAGCGGGCGTCCGAGGAACTGAACGACCACCTCCGTGAGAAGGCCGAGTCGTTCGGCGGGACCATGCACGCGGCCGCCGCCGGGGACTTCACCCAGCGGATGGACCCCGAGAGCCGGGTGGAGGCGATGACCGACATCGCCACGGCGTTCAACGACATGATGGAGACCCTCTCGGAGACGCTCACGACCGTCACCCGGTTCGCCGGGCAGGTCGACGGCTCGACGGACGAACTCAGCGCCAGCGCCGAGGAGGTCCGGAACGCGAGCCGTGAGGTCAGCGACAACGTCGAGGAGATCGCTTCGAACACCGATCAGCAACACGACAACGTCCGGCAGGTCACCGACGAGATGACCGACCTGTCGGCGACGATCGAGGAGATCGCGTCCTCGACCGACGAGGTGGCCCAGATGTCCGAGCAGGCGTCCGAACTCGGCTCCGTCGGCAGTGACAGTGTGACCGAGGCGAAGTCCGAGATGGAGGCCATCGAACACCAGGCCGAATCGACCATCGACAACGTCGAGTCGCTCGACGACGAGATGGAGCAGGTCGGCGAAATCGTCAGCGTCATCGAGGACATCGCCGAGCAGACGAACATGCTGGCGCTCAACGCGTCCATCGAAGCGGCCCGGGCCGGCGAGGCGGGCGAGGGCTTCGCCGTGGTCGCCGACGAGATCAAGGGCCTCGCCCAGGAGACGGGTGAAGCGACCCAGCGCATCGGCGACCGCATCGAGACGATTCAGGACTCGACGACCGAGGCCGTCGACGGCATCCACGAGATGGACGAGCGCGTGGACAACGGCCTGGAGACGGTCGAAGAGACCATCGGCGTCCTCGAAAACATCCTCGAACACGTCGAGGAGGTCAACGCCGGAATCCAGTCCGTCGACGACGCGACCGACGAGCAGGCCGCGTCGGCCGAGGAAGTTGTGGCGATGGTCGAGGAGTTCGACACGATGACCGAGCGGACCAGTTCCGGGGCTCAGACCGCCGCTGCGGCCGCGGAGGAGCAGACGGCGGCCATCGAGGGCGTGACAGACGACGTGGTCCACCTCTCGGACCAGGCGGAGAACCTCTCGGAACTGCTCCAGGGCTTCGAATTCGCCGCGGCCGGCGGGACCGACCTGTCGTCGGCCGGGAACCCGGACCCGACGGCCGTGACCGACGGGAGCGGGGCCGGCGACCGAGACTGAGTCGAACCGATTCCGCTTCGTCGCGGTCTTCGAACGGCACTGAACGAACTGCTGTCGCGGCCCTCCTCCCGCCGTTCGATCACTCGATCAGCGTTTGTTCGGCGAGATTCTTCACCGCGCGGCGAAAGCGCTCGGAGGCCGCCGTCTCGGAGATGTCCAGGCGGTCGCCGAGTTCGGCGAGCGAGGACTCCCGCGGGATTTCGAGATATCCGCTCTCGACCGCTGCTCGCAGTGCTTCGTTCTGCTCGTCCGTTAGCGCGACGTCCGTCTGCCCCTCGTCGTCCAGTCGCGAGTACAACCGTTCGAACGTGAAGTCGACGTCGTTCTCGCGACAGAAGTCGGTGATGTCCGCGAGCGCGTCTCTGTCGGGCAACTGGACTCGAATCCACCAGCCGTCGTTCGTTCCCACCGCCTGCTGGAGCACGCCGCCGGCGTCGAGGACCTCCGGCAACAGGTTCGTCCGCCGACCGAGTTCCGTCAGTTCGACGCGATACAACCGCCGCGCTCCCACGTCCGTGAGTGGCGTCGGATTCGTCACGCCCGGGTCCTCGGCCAGGGCCGTCTCGAAAGCCTCGAAGTCGTCCGTCGATATCCAGACGATCATCCGCGCCGGTTCGTTCGGCCGCTCGTAGGTCTGCTCCCACTCCGCTTCGATACCGGGTACGTCCGAGAGGGGTTTTCGGAGGACGGGATGGTCGACGGTGAATTCCGCTATCAGCATGATTTGTGAGGGTGTAAGTCCCTCGTTTCGGGGTCGAGAAATATAAACTGCAGGAAAACTCCGGCAGTGTATTAAACCGATGGGCTTGCCACATAGTAACATATGACTTGCAGCGCTCTCGCCGATCTGGCTCCCGACCGCGCCGACGAACTGTACCGCGCGCTCGCCGACGAGGAGCGGCGCGTCGTCTTTCGGTACTTCCTGCAGTCGGATGCCGATACCGCGACGGTGGCGGACCTCGCCTCGTTCGCGAAGCGCGAGGGGGTCGAAGCGCCGCGCAACCGACTCCGAATCCGGCTCCACCACGTGGTACTGCCCCACCTGTCGGAGGCGGGATTCGTGGAGTACGACCCGCGGAGTCACACCGTCCGGTACCGGGACGAGCCACACGTCGAAGCGATCCTGGCAGAGATCGTCGGTGATGACGTCGATTCGAAGTGAGCGGCCGGCGCGAGAACCGCCACCGCTCGTGGCATCGGATGGTATTTGTGTCTGTACGGTGTACGAGAGCGCCAGATGGACGCCTCAGTCATCATCCCGGCCCACAACGAGGCGGAGACCCTGTCGCGCTGTCTGGCCCCCTTCGAGTCGCAGTCGGCGGAGGTCGTCGTCGTGGCCGGCGGCGACGACGGGACCGAGCGCGTCGCCCGCGACTCTCCGGTCGTCGACGCGGTCGTCCGGTCAGACGAGGGAGGTGCCGGGGCCGCTCGGAACCGCGGGGCAGAGGCGGCGACGAACTCGGTGCTGTGCTTCACCGACGCCGACACGGTCGTCCCCGACGACTGGGTTCGACTCCACTGCCGTCACTACGCGAACCCCGGCGTCGTCGGCGTCGGCGGCCCGGCCCGCCCGCTCGAAGACGACCTCAAGCACCGACTCCTGTTCAAACTGCTGTCCGACTACTGGTACCGCGTCTCCTGGCCCGTCGGCTTCGTCCAGCAACCGGGCTTCAACTGTAGCTTCCGGGCCGACGCGTTCGAGGCGGCCGGCGGCTTCGACGAGGACATCCCGTTCATGGAGGACACGGAGCTCTCGCTCCGGATGAAAGACCGCGGGCGCATCGTCTACGACCCGGACTCGCGCGTGGCGACCTCGGCCCGCCGGGAGGCCGACGAGGGCTACCTCTCGCTGTTCGCGAAGTACGTCCGCGGCTACGCCAACCACTACGTCCTCCGGCGGGAGTTCGATGCCGAGTACTTCTGAGACGGGCCTCCTGGCGGCTGATCTCACCTCGAACCGCCCGCAGACGGACGGGTGAGATGGATACAGCGTCGCAGTCCGTATGAGAAAGGCAGACTTTTGAACGCACTCCCCGGAGGAGTGACACGATGAGCCGCTGGCGGACACTGCCCACCAACGCCGTCGACCAGTTGAAGGCGGACCTCCGAGCGGACCCGTACCTCCGCTACATCCTCCTGCTGTCGGTCGTCATGGTCGGCTTCTGGTTCTGGCACCGCATCCCGAACTTCGCGACGCGCGACGAGCACAGTCGCCTGATGGACGTGATGGTCGCCTACGGCTCGGTCCTCGAAAACCCGAGTTACGAGGGGCTGAAGGCGGGCGTCGAGTGGAGCCGTGTCCCCTTCGGCGCGACGTTCTATCTCTACGCACTGGCCATCCTGCCGGTGGTGCTCGTCGCCGCCGTCACCGGCGACCTGAACGCCTTCACGACCATCGCGTTTCCCGGCTGGGAGTTCGGCCACTACGAGGCGTGGGCCGCGACGCCGGAGTGGATCTGGACGTGGAGCCTCGTCTTCCTGCGGCTGACGAACGTCGTCGCCGCGCTCGGCTGCGTCTATCTGACCTACCGCCTCGGCGTCGCCATCGAGGGCCGCACCGCCGGCCGCCTCTCGGCCGTCGTGCTGTCGCTGACCTTCGGCTTCCTCACCATCGCGAAGGAGGCCGGCGAGGACATGCCGGCCCTGTTGTTCGTCCTGCTCGCGCTCTACCTGCTGGTCCGCTACGCCCAGACCGACGACGGGACGCTGTTCCTGGCCGCGAGCGCGGCCGGCGGCGTCGCCATCGCGTTCAAGCTCACGGCCGCGCCGGTCATCCTGTTCATCGGCGTCGCATTCCTGCTCCGGGCCCACGCCGCCGACGCGCCGGTGGCCGAGACGCTGGTCCGGCCGAAACTGCTCGTCAGCGGCGCGCTCTTTGGCTTCGCGATGATCGTCCTCGGCTTCCCGACCGCGCTGGTCGCCGGCCCGGAACCGTTCATCGAGCGGGTCTTCGGCGGGTCGACGGGGCGGATGACACACGCGACCGGTCCGGACGCGCCGATCTGGTGGTGGTTCCTCCGCGGGTACTTCAGCGCGTTCGGCCTGCCGCTGTTCGCCGCCGCCGTCGCGAGCGTCGTCGGCGTGGTCGCTACGCTCCGAGACCGCGCGTCCGCGTTCCACGGCACCGTCCTCGTCCTCGTCGGGTTGACGGCCTACGTCGCGCTGTTCTCGCAGTGGCACGACTTCCGCGTCCACCACCTCCTGCCGACCTTCCCGCTCGCCGCGCTGCTGGTCGCCTTCGCGTTCGTCAGGTTCCGCGAGCGCTCCCCGCGGGTCGCCCGGCCACTGCTGGCGGTCGTCCTCGTGACGACGGCGGTCTACGCCGGCGTCGGGACGGCCCAGTTCGCGTCGATGCCACGGGACGAGGCGACCGCGTGGCTGGAGGAGCACGGCGAGGAGGGCGACGTGCTGGAGATCACCCGTCGGGACATGCAGGACGCCGCGGTGCCCCACTCGATGACGGTTCGCCACGCCTTCGGCGAGGACTCCGACGAGGAGGCGGCGATGACCTGCCCGCGGTACGTTCAGGTCGGCTATCGAGACCTGCTGTATCTCAAGGACGGCACCTACTACCGCAACGGCGACTTCCAGAAGGAGTACCTCCGCAGACTGCTGAACGAGGAGTACAACTACGAAATCGTCGCCGAATTCGGCACGCGGCCGCCGAACTTCGTCCCCCAGCGCCCGACGCCCGGGTCGTTCGTCGACCTGCTCCGACTCGGCGTCGTCCCGCACACCGACCAGTTCGCCGACGAGCAGGAACTCGCGGCGAACCAGTACACGCTCATTCTGGAACGGAAGCAGGCGGGCGCGTGCGACCCGGACCGACACCCGCCGTTCTGAGCCGCCTCGCCGTTCGTTTCCCTACTCCGTCGACAGCGCCGACAGGTCGAGCCTGACCGACGGGTACCAGCCGGCCAGCGACGGGAGGTAGATGCCGAGGAACCGGTCCACGAACACGACGGGGACGATGACTTCCGCGGGGACGCCGAGGGCGACGAACACCGCCGTCGCCGTCGCCTCGGTGACGCCGATGCCGCCCGGCGTCAGCGGCAGCAGCGTCACGCTGTAGGCCACGAGCAGGTACAGCGGCAGCGCGACCAGCGGTTCGACGGCGACGCCGAAGCCCGCCAGCAGGAGGCCGACGCGCACGCCCGGCGCGAGCACGAGGTCGACCGCCCAGCCCGCCCCGTACCGGAGCCAGACGCCGGGGCTCTGGACCAGCCGCGCGAACGTCGCCGTCGAGCTGTCGGTGAACGCGAGGAGGCCGTCGATGCGCGCCGCGAGCGCGTCGCCGACGCGGGGGACGCGCCGCGCGAGCCCCGCCAGCCCGTCGATGAAGCGGTTCAGGTACGAGCGGTTCACGCCGGCCAGGATGATCGCGAAGCCGGCGGCGAAGTACAGCCCCGTCGCGAGCGCGAGCAGCGCGACGAATTCGATCCGGAGCCGCGTCGCGGCGACCAGGAGGCCCGCCGTCGCCCCGATGCCGTAGTAGACGGCGTAGACGCCCGTGTGAACCGCGGTCGCCGCGGCGGCGTCGCTGTAGTCCATCCCGGTCTGACTCCGGACGACGAACGGCGCGGCCAGCCGCCCCGAGAGCCGCGAGGGGAGCAGTTGATTGACGAAGTTCACGACGAGCGTCGTCTCCGCGGCCGACCGGAACCGAACGGGGGCGAGCGGCGACAGCACGGCGTGCCACGAGTAGAAGCGCCCGCAGATGCCGACGACGCTCACCGCGGCGACCGCGACGGCCGTCCCGGCGCTGACGCTCGCGAGCAGGTCGAGCGCGCTCCCGACGTCGAACTGAGTCAGCAGCCACGCGAGCGCCGCCACGGCGACGCCGTACTGGGCGACCGTGATGGCGAGGTCACGACCGCGCGCCGTCACGCCGTCTCGCCCCTGACCGGCCGCGTCTCGTCGCTCGTCTGTCCGTCCAGAACCGCCCGCGCCGTCGTGAACTCGAAGTCCTGCGCGAGGATGCGCTCGACCGCCCGGCGCATCCACTCGCCGGTCCGGACGTACACCCGCGTCGGCACGCCCTCGACATCGGGCAGGTCGGACAGCTCCCACGGGTGGACGTACAGCATCGGCGTGACCCCGCGTCGGGCCAGCAGCTTCATGCCCCAGATGGTGTAGCGGACGCCGAAAAAGCGGAGCCACGTCCCGGTCAGGGGCAACTGCACGCCCGGCATGACGCTGGCGGGAAACTCGGTGATGTCGGCGGGCGCGCCGGCCTGAATCTCCGTGGCCGGGACCGGCTCGTGAACGTCGTGTTCGCCGCCGTACCACCCCGGAATCGACCGGCTGGAGACGACGCTCGAATCGTAGTCGTAGCCCGTCGCGGCGAGCAGGTCGAAGTGGTCGTCGGTGACGTCGAACGCCGGCGCGCGAAAGCCCGTGACGGTCGCGCCGGTGAGCCGCTCGAGGACGCGCTTCGACCGGGCCAGCTCCTCGCGGCGCGCCTCGCGGTCGAGGTCAGAGAGGAGCCTGTGGGAGTGGGTGTGCGAGGCGATTTCGATTCCGTCGTCGGCCAGCGCCCGCACGGCGTCCGGGTAGGCTTCGGCCGCCGACGAGACGACGAACGCCGTCGACGTGGCGTCGCGCTCGGCCAGCGCCTCTCGGAAGAACCGCGCGCCCTCGAGGCCCACGTCCTCGCGGTCCGTCGACCCCGACGCGCTCCGGTAGGCCGGCGTCTGGGTGAACAGCTCGAAGTCGATCGACAGCACCGCGCGGTCAGTCATCCTGCCGGTCCTCGAAGTCGATCCGCTGCTCTTCGAGTTCGCTCCGAAGCAGGCTCAGCTCCTCGTTCAGTCGGGAGAGCCGGTCGTACATGTGGCCGATGCGGTTGAGCAGGTACGTGACCGCGACGAACAGCGTCAGGTTCGAGATGACGAGGATGGCGCGGGCCTTCAGTTCGAGGCCGAGGACGTTCGCCACCAGCTGGAACACGTTCGGAATCAGCGCGACGACGATGAGGCCGGCCCCGATGAGCAGCGACATCACGAACAGCTCCAGGGACTCCCGCTCGCTCCTGACGATGACGTAGCCGTTGAACAGGAAGGCGAGGCCGACCACGAGCGCGAGCAGATTGACGAGCGAATAGTCGTACTGAAAGACCATGGTTATCGAAAGAGGAGGACGCGAAACACCGTGTCCGTCATCCGCAGCGGGTAGAGCACGAGCGTGTCGAGGCTGAACTGCGACTCGCCCTCGTCGCGGATGGGCATCTCGATGGACACCTCGGTGATGCGCTGGTCCTTCTGGGCCGCGTCGAGGGTCTGTTCGACCGCCCAGTGGTTGTCCGAGCGGTGGAGGATGTCTTTCAGGGCCGAGACGCGGTAGACGCGGAAGCCGCTGGTCACGTCGGTGATGTCGATGCCGCCCAGCGTGCTGACGACGCCCGTGAAGAAGGTGATGCCGAGCCGCCGTATCAGCGGGTAGTCGTCGATGCTCTCGTTCAGGTAGCGGCTGCCGATGACCATGTCCGCGTCGGACGCGTGGTCGAGCAGCGTGGGAATCTTCTCGGGGTCGTGTTGCCCGTCGGCGTCGACCTGGACGACGAAGTCGAAGTCGTGGCGAATCGCGTACTGGTAGCCCGTTCGAACGGCCCCGCCCACGCCGGTGTTGAACACGTGCGTGACGACGTGGGCGCCGTGTTCGCGAGCGATCTCCGCAGTGTCGTCTGTCGAGCCGTCGTCGACGACCACGACCTCGTCGACGTACTGGCTCGTCCCGTCGATCACCGACCCGATGGTGGTCGACTCGTTGTACGCCGGGATGACAGCGACTGTTCGCACTGGTGAGAACGCCGCTAGCTGTTCACTTAGAATTGTCGTTCTCCGAACCGATAGCGCGTCACCGCGGTGACAGACCGGGTGCGAAAGGGACTAGTGACTTGCCCGTGTCTCTGCGGACATGACGAAGACGCTCGTCGTCGGACTGGACGGTGCGAGCTGGGAACTGCTCGACCCGTGGCTCGCGTCCGGCGACCTCCCGAATCTGGCCGCCCTCCGGGACACCGGGACCTGGGCGGGCACGCGGAGCTGTCTCCCGCCCGTGACCTTCCCGAACTGGAAGTGCTACTCCTCGGGCAAGGACCCCGGCGGCTTCGGCGTGTTCTGGTTCGAGAACGTCGACCTGGAGGCGGGCGAAATCGACGTGATGAACGGCGGCGACTTCGACACCGCGGAGCTGTGGGACTACCTCAACGACGAGGGGCTGTCGACCGGCGTCGTCAACATGCCGACGATGTACCCGCCGCGTGACCTCGACGGTCTCGTCGTCGCCGGCGGCCCCGACGCCGTCGAGGGCGAGTATCGCTCCATCAGTTCGGGCTACACGTCGCCGCCGGACCTGGCCGACGAACTGGAGGAGCGCTTCGACTACCGCGTCCACCCCGACCCGCTGCTATCCTCGAACGAGGAGCGCGGCGCGGAGGTCGACGCCATCCTCGACCTGCTGGAGAAGCGTTTCGAGGTGGCGACGACGCTCATGGACGAGCGCGACCTCGATTTCGTCCACGTGACGCTGTTCTACCTCAACGTCCTGCACCACTTCTTCTGGGACGACGAGCCCTGCAAGCGCGCGTGGGCCCTCGTCGACGAGTGGATCGGCCGACTGGACGACCGCGAGGACCTGAACCTCGTGTTGATGTCCGACCACGGCTGTGACGCGACCCAGACGGAGTTCTACGTCAACGAGTGGCTCGCCGAGAACGGCTATCAGGTCCGCGACGGGAGCGTCGACGCCCTGCTGACCCGCGTCGGCCTCGACCGGGAGAACCTCCTCGCGGTGGCGAAGCGGGCCGGCCTCGTGGACACGCTCGCCCGCGTCGTCCCGGAGTCGATTCAGCAACTGATCCCCCAGCGCGACGGCGTCAAGCGCGACCGCAAACTCGAAGCCATCGACCTCGACCGGACGAAGGTCGTCGCGAGCGGACAGGGCCCCATCTACATCAATCCCCGCTTCGACGTGGAGTCGGTCCGCGAGTCGCTGATGGCCGACCTCCGCGAGGTCGAAGACGAGCACGGACCGCTCTTCACCGACGTGTACCGCGGCGAGGACGTGTACGAAGGCCCGTACGTCGACGCTGGGCCGGAGGTCGTCGTCGACCAGCGCCCCGGGGTCCACGTCAACGACGGCATCGGCGGCGGCACGGTCCAGAGCGGCCCCGACCGCTGGGCGGCCGAGAACACGCCCTACGGCATCTTCGCCGCGAAAGGCCCGGACTTCGAACCGCAGGGCGAACTCGACCGGATCAGCATTCTCGACCTCGCGCCGACAATCCTCGCCGCGACCGACTGCGCCGTGCCGACTGACATGCGCGGGGAGGTCCTCCCGGTGTTCGGCGACGACCGGGACCCGGAACGCCGGGACCCGCTCAGCGCCGCCCACGGGGGCGACGACCGAGACGACGACGCCGTCGAAAACCGCCTGAAGCAACTGGGATACATGGAGTAGTCTCGACCGGTACAACCCGGTGGTTTCAGATGAGCGAACCCAATGGGATAAGTGTCCGGTCGCGATACAGTCCGTATGGTCAGCATCGATCTGAACAATAGCCAGCGGACGATGCTCACGACGCTGGTAAACAAGTATCAACAGACAGGCGAGGCGGTCACCGGCGAGAAGATCGCCGAGGAGATCGACCGCAACCCGGGCACGGTTCGCAATCAGATGCAGAGCCTCACCTCGCTCGGACTCGTCGAGGGGATTCCGGGACCGACGGGCGGCTACAAGCCGACGCCGGAGGCGTTCGACGCCATCGACCGCCAGCAGCTAGACGAGGCCGAGAGCGTCATCGTCGCGCGCGACTTTGACCGCGTCGACGTGACGGTCGAGGAGATAAACCTGACGAGCGTCCATCACCCGGAACTGTGTCGCGCGCGGGTCCACCTCCAGCATTCGGTCCAGCAGTTCGAGGAGGGCCAACCGGTCATCCTCGGTCCGACGCCCATCTCGAAACTGGTCGTCGCCGGGACGGTCGAGGCCGTCGACGAGTCGAACAGCGAGATACTGCTAGACATCGCGAAGATCGAAGCGCCGGTCGAAGACCCGGAAAACTAGCGCCGCCTGCGACGATTTTCTCAGGGGTCGACGCGGTCGAGCCACAGCGACGGCGTCTCGATCTCGTCGTCGGTCGGCAGCATCTCGGGCGAGTCCCACACCCGTCCGGCCGCGCCCACGCCGCGCGCGTCGGCGACGGCGTCGAAGAACGCTTTTCCGCGCTCGTACTGCTGGCGCTTCATCCCCAGTCCGAGGAACCGACGGACGAGCGTCGCGATTGGGCCGCGGCCCTGCCTGCGCTCGTCGACCTTCCGCCGGAGGTCGTCGTACTCGTCGTCGAAGGCCCGGTCCATCAGCAGTTCGGCGTACCCCTCGACGGCGGTCATCGTGGTGTCGAGTTCGCCCAGCGACGCCCGGTCGAGGTTGCCGTCGGTGAGGTTCTCGATGGCGTCCTCCATGGCGTCTTCGAGGTGGTCGGAGAGCCACGGCGCGGCCCCGAACTCCGCCGCGTGGGTGACCTCGTGGAAGGCGATCCAGCGGCGGAAGCGCTCGCGCTCGACGTCTAGCTGATCCGCGACGCGGTTGATGTTCGGCCGCACGAAGTACAGCGCGTGGGCGTCGCTCTCGGCGAGCAAGAGCGGGTCGTACTGGCCGAGGACGTTGTTCCCGAGGAAGGAGAGCGCGAGCGCCATCGACCCGGTGTTGACGACCCGGGCGACGCCCGGGATGTACTCGGCCTGCTGTTCGATCGGCTCCATCACTCGGCTGAACGTGGCGACGTTGGCGTCGATCCAGTGGTGGCGGTTCTGTATCTCGACAGTCTCCGGGAGGTCGAACTCGAGTTCACCGACGGCTCGCACGCGGGTTCTGGCGTCGCGAACGTCGGTCGCGTACCCGTCGCGTTCGGCCTCGCCGACGGTGAGATCGCCCGGTTCCGTCGCCGCCTTCGCGGCGTCGGCGACGGCGCTCCAGTCGATCGGCCCGTCGCCGCCGGCACCGGCTACGGCCCGGACGCTGTGGTACAATCCCATACGGTCGGAACGGGATGGGGGAAAATAGGCCTTCTCCCTGTGTCAGACGTTCGTGTGACGGCTGTCGATTAGGCCTCGTCGAGGTCGTCGTCTTCGGCGCCGCCGAGCGAGCGGACGAGCGCGACAGCGACCACGGCGAGCGCACCGAGGGCGACCAGCGCGAGCAGTCCCTTCTTCGCCCCGCCGGATTCGGCGTCTGTCTCTGTTTCCGTCTCGCCGTCGTCGCTCGACCGAGATTTAGCCCGTGACTTCGACCGCCGTCGCCATCGCGACGTTGACTCGTTCTCGTCTTCGTCCGAGGAACTGAACGGGGCGTTGGCGGTGAACTCCGCGCCGTCGAGGTGCAGCTCGAAGAGCGTAATGTCGACCATACTGGGTGTTCGACGGGGCAGGCCTTAGCGGTTGTGCTGTCCCGTGTTTTCATCACCCGTGACCTGCAACGGGGGGTATGGACGAGGAACGCCGCGAGTTTCTGGAAGCGCTGTTGACCACGCCCGGCCCGTCCGGCTACGAAGCCGACAGCCAGCGCGTGTGGGTTGACTACGTCAGCGAGTTCGCCGACGAGGTCCGCACCGACGACTACGGGAACGCGGTTGCCAAAGTCGAAGGGGGCGACACGAGCGTCGCGCTCGCGGGCCACGGCGACGAGATCGGGTTCATCGTGCGCGACATCACCGACGACGGCTTCGTCAAGATCGGGCGTATCGGCGGGTCGGACAAGACCGTCTCGCGCGGGCAACACGTCACGGTCCACACGGCGGACGGCCCGCTGTCGGGCGTCGTCGGCCAGACGGCGATTCACCTGCGCGATCCGGACGACGACGGCGTGCCGGAGATCAGCGAGCAGCACGTCGACGTTGGAGCCGAGGACGGCGAGGAACTGGAATCGCTGGTCGACCGCGGCGACCCGGTGACGTTCGTCCAGACGCTGAGCGAACTGGCGAACGGCCGGCTGGCGGCCCGCGCCATGGACAACCGCATCGGCATCTGGGCGGCCGCGGAAGGGCTCCGCCGGGCCGCCGAACGCGACGCCGGCGCGACGGTGTACGCGGTCTCGACGGTCCAGGAGGAGGTCGGCGTCCAGGGCGCGAAGATGGTCGGCTTCGACCTCGCGCCGGACGTGGCCATCGCCGCGGACGTGACCCACGCGACGGACACGCCGGACTCGCCCGGGAAGGCCCAGACGGGCGTCGAACTCGGTGGCGGCCCGGTCGTCGCGCGCGGGAGCGCCAACCACCCTGTCGTCGTCGAGGCGCTCCGCGACGCGGGCGACGCGGACGACATCGACGTGCAGTTGCAGGCCACCGGGACCCGGACCGGGACCGACGCGGACGCGTTCTACACCTCGCGGGGCGGCATCCCGTCGGTCAACGTCGGCCTGCCGAACCGCTACATGCACACGCCGGTCGAGGTCATCGACCCCGACGACCTCGACGCGCTGGCCGACCTGCTGGCCGGGTTCGCGGTCCGAGCGGCCGACAGCGCGCCGTTCAGCGTCGACGTGTAGGTGGACGAGCGGGCCCACACCCATGTCGCAAACGGTACGTTTAAGCGGCCGTCACTATCCAAACCGTACATGAGTGGACGACCGCTGGATGTACTCGAAGCGTCCCTCGGTGAGGAAGTCACCGTACAGCTGAAAGGTGGCGAGATTTTCGAGGGCGATCTGACGGGCTACGACCAGCACATGAACCTCGTCGTCGAGGGTGAAGACACAACGATTATACGCGGCGACAACGTCGTTTCCATCAAACCATGACTGGCGCTGGAACACCGAGTCAGGGCAAGAAAAACACCACGACGCACACGAAGTGTCGTCGGTGTGGAGAGAAGTCGTATCACACGAAAAAGAAGGTCTGCTCGTCCTGCGGGTTCGGCGAGTCGGCCAAGCGGCGAGACTACGAGTGGCAGTCGAAAGCGGGCGAATAACTGAACCCCACACAAATGCACGAGAAGTGCGGCGTTGTTGGCATCTCACTGCAGGACCGTGACGCCGCCCGACCACTCTACTACTCCTTGTACGCGCTCCAGCACCGCGGCCAGGAATCGGCCGGCATCGTCACCCACGACGGCTTTCAGCAACACAGCCACGTCGAGATGGGGCTCGTCGGCGACGCCTTCGGTCCCGGCGACCTGGAGTCGCTGAACGGCGCGAACGGCATCGGTCACGTCCGGTACCCGACCGCCGGGAGCGTCAACGCGTGTTGCGCCCAGCCGTTCTCGGTCTCGTTCAAATCCGGCTCGCTGGGCTTATCGCACAACGGGAACCTCGTCAACGCGGACGAAATCGGCGACGAACTGGCCGACCTCGGCCACGCCTTCACGTCCGACGGCGACACGGAGGTCATCGCCCACGACCTCGCGCGCAATCTCTTAGAGGAGGACCTGGTCCGGGCAGTGAAACGGACGATGAACCGCATCCACGGGTCGTACTCGCTGACCATCATGCACGACGAGACGGTCCTCGGCGTGCGCGACCCGCAGGGCAACCGGCCGCTGTGTATCGGAGAACTCGACGACGGCTACGTCCTCGCCTCGGAGTCGGCCGCCATCGACACGCTGGACGGCGAACTCATCCGAGACGTGAAGCCGGGCGAACTCGTCGTGCTCCACCCCGACGGGACGGGCTACGACACGTACCAGCTCGTCGAGAACGACGAGACGGCCCACTGCTTCTTCGAGCACGTCTACTTCGCGCGCCCGGACTCCACCATCGACGAGAACCTCGTCTACGAGGTTCGGCGCGAACTCGGGCGCAAGCTCTGGGAGGAGTCCGGCGTCGAGTCGGACGTGGTGCTCCCGGTCCCCGACTCGGGGCGCGCGTTCGCCTCGGGCTACGCCGAGGCCGCCCAGGACGAGGGCTCGGACATCGAGTTCGCCGAGGGTCTGATGAAGAACCGCTACGTCGGCCGGACGTTCATCATGCCGACCCAGGACGAGCGCGAGCGCGCCGTCCGCCTGAAGCTCAACCCAATCAAGTCCACCATCGAGGGCAAGAAGGTCACCATCATCGACGACTCCATCGTCCGCGGGACCACCTCGACGCAGCTCATTCAACTGCTGAAAGACGCCGGCGCGGAGGAAGTGAACGTCCGCATCGGCGCGCCGCCCATCGTCGCCCCGTGTTACATGGGCATCGACATGGCCTCCCGCGAGGAACTCATCGCGGGCGACCAGTCCGTCGAGGAGATCCGCGAGGAGATCGAGGCGGACTCGCTGTCGTATCTCTCTATCGACGCCATCGCAGAGACGCTCGACACCAGCCGTGCCGACCTCTGTCTCGGTTGTGTCACCGGGGAGTACCCCTACGACATCGAGGGCGAGGCGACCGACCGGGACGTCGTGCGACCCGACATCGGGACGCCGAACCCGGCCGACGACTGACCGCGGGTCGGTCTTTCTGCGGTCGGCTGTCCGTGATCACCACACAAGATACAGCATCGCGTAGACGGCGATGCCCATGGAGAAGGAGATCAGCCATAGCGCGGCCGCCACCTTACCGGCCCGCGGGTGGTTCGTCGCCGAGAGCTCGCCGGCGGGATAGGTGGAGGCGAGCAGGAGGACGTAGTACACGAGCGGGATGGCGAGGATGGCAAGCACGATGTGGACCGCCAGAAACGGGAGGTAGAGGTACGTCTCGACGACCGACGGACCAGCGAAATCAGTCGGCCCCTCGAGGACGATGCGGTAGAGGTACAACACGAGAAAGGCCGCGAACAGGCCGAACGTGGACAGCATCAGCGTGCGGTGGCGGGCCACGTCGCCCCGCCGTATCGCGCGCACGCCGGCGACGATGGTTCCGATGGCGAGCGCGCTGATGGCGGCGTTGACGTGTGGAATCGCGCCGAGCACGGTGCCGGGCGCGTGGGGCACGACCGACTGCGGAATCGCGCCGAGCACGGCACCGAACACGAGCGCGAGCGACACGACAGTCAGCAGGCCAGTCAGCGCTGGCACGCGATAGCGAGCCCGGAGGTCCATATCGAGGCTGGGTCCCGGACGCGGAATACGGTTTCGAGTCACAGCGGCGTGAAACACAGGCGGTCTCGTCGACGCTCTGACCGGTCACTCCGACGACTCACCGTCGCCCGCCCCGGACGGGAGCGCGACGTCGCCGACCTCGATACGGACCCGTCCCGGGGGACCGCCCGAGACCGTCACGGTCCAGTCGTGGCCGCGGGCGATCTCGCGGATGACCGAGAGACACAGCCCCGCGCCCTCGTCCGTCGAGGAGTACCGGAGTTCGAAGGCGTCCTCGCCGGTGGGACCGAGCGACGGCCCGTCGTGTTCGAGCGTGAACCCCTCGGGCGTGTCAGCGACGGTGATTGCCACGTTCTCGGCCCGGTCGGTCGCCAGCCGAAAGAAGTTCTCGAACAGCTGACACAGGCGGTCGTAGTCGGCCAGGACCGTCGCGTTGCACTCCGCGTGGAGGGTCGCGTCGTCCGTCTGTATCGCCCCCCAGGCGTCGGCTACCACTGCGGAGAGGTCGACCGGCGCGACCGTGTACTGGCGCTCGCCCTGCCGGGCGATCTCCATGAGGTCGTCGATGAGAAACGCCATGCGGGCGTGGTTGCGTTCGATGGCCGTGACGTCGTCGTCCTCGTCCCCATCGAGTACCTCGACACGGCCCATCGCGGCCTGTAGCGGGTTCCGGAGTTCGTGTGAGATGATGCGCGCGAGTTCGGTGAGCCGGGCCTTCTGTCGTTCGAGTTCGGTCGTGCGCTGCTGGAGCGCGTCCTTGGTCTGGGTCGCGTCGATGGCCAGCGCGATGTTGTGGCCGACCTCGCGGAAGGAGTCTTGCTCCTCGGCGTCGAACGTCTCGACCCGGTCCGCGTACACGGCGAGCGCGCCGTAGCTGGTCCCCTCGTACAGGAGCGGGACGACGAGGACGCGAACGCATCCCCGTTCGAGCGCCGTCTCGACAGCGGCCGCCGACTCGTCGAGGTCGGCGACGACCAGTCGTTCCTCCGTCACGGCTCTCACGAGGTGGTCCGGAGCAGTGACTGTGACGCGGTCGCGATGCGTTCCCAGCGCCCGAACGACGGGGTCGTCGTTCGACACCGTCACGGTGCAGGCCTCGGTGTAGCGCGACGTGCCGGCCAGTACGGTCGCTACCTCGCGCTCGATGGCGAGGCGGGACTCGGAACGGACGAGCGCCTGATTGACCAGCCGGACCGCCTCGTTGAGTTGCTTCCGTTTGCTGGCTCGCTGGCGTGCGGGCCGAGACGCGGCGGCGGCGTCGACCTGCGCGAGGAGTCGCTGGTGGGCGTCGTCGACCGTCCCGGGGACGTAGCCGAACACGTCGCGGCTGTACGCCTCGCGGGCGATGTCGCCGTTGGTCACCTCGGCGAAGAGGATGACGGGGAGTTCGGGACGGGTCCGGCGCAGTCGGTCGATGACCGCCAGGCCGCCCAGATAGCGCGTCTCGTCGGTCGTCTCGACCTCACAGTTCGTCACGACGCAGTCCCCGCCGTGCTCCTCGATCGCGTGCTCGAGTTCCCGGACGCCGTCGACCGGGTGCACGGCGATCCCGCTGTCGCGGAGAAACGAGACCGCGGCACCGTCGTCGTCTCTGCTCTGGACGAAGACGACGGTGGGCTGTGAGTCCATCAGCGAGAGGACGGCGTCCACACCTAAAGAAGTTACACTCGCTTCGGGCGGAAGCGTCAGTCAGCCGACTCGTCTCCCGTCGAAGGGAGCTGCGAGCCGACGGCTTCGGCCGGGAGTTTATACGCGTCCCCGGTCATGAACTGTTGATGAAGGACGCGGGACTCCGGATACATCGTACGCGAGCGGCCGTCGTCGAAGCGGCGCGGTCGATCGTGGGCGACGCCCGGGAGAACCTCACCGTGGCGCTCCCCGCGTCCGAGCTATCGGAGTTCGAGTCGGCGCTTCGAGACGCGGTCGAGCGCGGGACCCTCGTGTTGCTCCTGATCCACGGCGAGCCGGTCGACGCCGATCGAGACTACGGCGACCTCGCGACGGCGGTCCGCGTCGTCGAGCGCGGGATGGCACCGCTGCTGGTGACCGCCGACGTTCGCCACGGGCTCACGGGACAGTTCCAGGTCCTCACCGACCCGTCGGCCGCGTCGCGGTCGCAAGTCACCGAGTTCGCCAACCGGAACCTCGCCTACAACCACTTCACGATGTTTCTCGGGAACTACTGGCAGATGGCGTCCGAGCGGTACGTCGCCGAGCGGTCCGCGTTCCCGCAGACGTTCACCGAGTTCCGGTTCGCGGTCCTCGAAGCCGCGCTGGCGATGCGCGACGGAGTGACGGTGGAGGCGCGAGCGCGCGTCGCCCCGACCGACGGGGGACCCGAGACGACCGTCGAGGGGACGGTGACGAACGTCCGCCAGAACGTCGTCTACCCGGCGTCGAGTCCGTCGCCCGCAGAGCGCTCGCTCACAGTCGTCGTCGACGGCGAATCGGTCACGGTCGGCGGACTCGGCGCGGTAAAAGAAACCTACGAGTGTTTCGAGGTGACCCTCGACCGGGCGCGGTGAGCCTTACTGGAAGGTACGGCTCGCCGCGGTGTCCTCGCTCACGTCGGGTTCGGCCCGCTCGAAGCGCTGTTCGATCTCGTCGTAGCGCTCGCGGGTGTCCTCGGTGACGCTCGGACCCACCTCTTCGAGCGCGTGCTCGAAGTGGTCCATCGTCACGCGGACGTTGCCGACGCTGTCGCCGATCTCCTCGGGGTCCACGCTGTTGATGAACTCCCGGGTCGCGGCCATGGACGCCTCGCGGGCGACCGCCTCGATGTCGGCCCCGACGTAGCCGTCAGTCCGGCTGGCCAGGTCGTCGAGGTCGACGCCGTCGGCCAGCGGCTTGTTCCGCGTGTGGACCTCGAAGATGGCGCGCCGGGCGTCCTCGTCGGGGACGGGCACGTGGACGTGCCGATCCAGCCGGCCGGGGCGGAGGAGCGCGTCGTCGATGAGGTCCGGGCGGTTCGTCGTCGCGACGACGACGACGTTCTCCATCTCCTCGATGCCGTCGAGTTCCGTCAGCAACTGACTGACGACGCGTTCGCCGACGCCGGAGTCGGTCGTCCCGCCGCCGCGCTCGGTCGCGATGGAGTCGATCTCGTCGAAGAACACCACGGTGGGGGCGTTCTCGCGGGCCTTGCTGAACACTTCGCGGACGCCCTTCTCGGACTCACCGACGAACTTGTTCAGCAGCTCCGGCCCCTTCACCGAGATGAAGTTCGACTGGGCCTCGTTGGCGACGGCCTTCGCCAGCAGGGTCTTCCCCGTGCCGGGCGGCCCGTACAGCAGGACCCCCTTCGCGGCTTCGAGGTCCATCGAGTCGAACACCTCGGTGTACTCGAGGGGCCACTGGATGGTCTCGCGCAGGCGCTCTTTGGTGTCTTCGAGGCCGCCGACGGACTCCCAGGTGGTGTCGGGCACCTCGACGAACACTTCGCGGAGCGCGGAGGGCTCGATGCCCTTCATCGCCTCGCGGAAGTCGCCGTCCTCTATCTCCAGGCGTTCGAGCACCTCGGCGTCTATCTCGTCGGATTCGAGGTCGAGTTCCGGGCGGATGCGCCGGAGCGCGTTCATCGCGCCCTCCTTGGTCAGCGAGGCGAGGTCGGCCCCGACGAAGCCGTGGGTGTTCTCGGCGTAGCTCTCGAGGTCGATCTTCTCGGCCAGGGGCATCCCGCGGGTGTGGACCTGCAGGATCTCCTTGCGGCCCTCCTTGTCCGGGACGCCGATTTCGATCTCGCGGTCGAAGCGACCGCCGCGGCGGAGCGCGGGGTCGATGGCGTCGACGCGGTTGGTCGCCCCGATGACGATGACCTGGCCGCGCTCTTCGAGGCCGTCCATCAGCGAGAGGAGTTGGGCGACGACGCGGCGCTCCACGTCGCCCTGGGTCTCGCCGCGCTTGGGCGCGATGGAGTCGATCTCGTCGATGAAGACGATGGCGGGGGAGTTCTCGGAGGCCTCGTCGAACACCTCCCGGAGCTGCTCCTCGCTCTCGCCGTAGTACTTCGACATGATCTCCGGCCCGGAGATAGTCGTGAAGTACGCGTCGATCTCGTTGGCGACGGCCTTCGCCATCAGCGTCTTCCCGGTGCCGGGCGGGCCGTGGAGCAACACGCCCTTCGGCGGCTCGATGCCGAGCTGCTGGAACAGCTCGGGGTGGCGCATCGGGAGTTCGATCATCTCGCGGACCTGCTCCAGTTCGTCGTCGAGGCCGCCGATGTCCTCGTAGGTCACGTCGGGCGTGTCGCTGGCACCGGCCGCGCCCTCGCCGCCGCGGATCTGCTCGGCGGGCTTCTCGCTGACCTCGATCTCGGTGGAGTCGGTCACGACGACCGTGCCCGAGGGTTCGGTTTCGGCGATTTTCAGCGGAATCTTCTGGCCGGACATCGACGAGAGCGGCCCGAGCCCGAAGCTCACCGGGACGGTCTGGCCCTTCGTGACGGCCTGTCCGCTGAGGTTGTTCCGTATCATCGGACCGACGTTGCCCCGGACCCGGAGGTTCTGGGGCAGCGCGACGGTCACCGACGTGGCGGGGTTGACGTCCGCCTTCTCGACGCTGACGCCGTCGTCGATGCCAACGCCCGCCTCCTGGCGGAGCTGGCCGTCGATGCGGACGATGTCCTGACCCTGGTCCTCGGGGTAGCCGGGCCAGACGCGAGCGACCGCGCGGCTGCCCTGCTTGCCCTCGAGGACGATGTAATCGCCGTTCTCGAGCTCCAGTTCGTCCATCGCCGCGCGGTCGATGGCGGCGAGTCCGCGGCCCGCGTCTTTCTGCTTTAAGGGTTTGACAGTGAGTTTCATCAGTGGTCTTCCTCCGGCTCTGACAGTTCGATAGTGAGGACACCGTGTTTGATAAACGCTCGTGCGTCACCGGCGGGGATGTCCTGCTCGTACTGCTGGCCGTCGGCCACGACGATGACGGTCCCGTCGACGACGTCGACAGTGGCGTCGGTCGCGGGTCCCACGTCCGCCGCGAGCACGACGCTGTCGTCGTACTCGAACCGGCGGAGGGGCGTCTCGTCGAACAACTGCTGTTCTGAAGTCATGCTAACCCTAAGTAAGTGCGATAAGTATATAAATATTTCGCCCAAATACGCTATACGGCGGAAGATTCGGACAGAATTGCTTGATTGCGGTTCACACCACACTCTGCGTGCGCCGAGTTTTTATCCACAGCGGTTGCGAACGGTGTTGCATGGACCGCGTCGCACACGACGGGCGAACGACGGCGTACAGACGCACCTCGGGCGACGCCGACGGGCGCGCGGTGCTGTACGTCCACGGGAGCGGCGCGACACACCGCGTCTGGGGTCACCAGTACGCCCCTGCGGGGCCGGCCCACCCCGCCGTCGCCCCGGACCTGTCTGGCCACGGCGACTCGGACGACGTCGACGCGGCCGCCGGGACAGAAACCCTCGACGCGTACGCTCGCGACGTGGTCGCTGTCGCGGACGAGACCGACGCCGAGGTCCTGGTCGGGAACTCGCTGGGCGGGGCCGTCGCCCAGTGGGTCGCGCTGGAAAGCGACTGGACGCCCGAGGCAATGGTTCTGACCGGCACGGGGCCGCGACTGCCGGTGTTCGACGGGCTCCGGGAGTGGCTCGATGACGACTTCGAGCGCGCGGTCGAGTTCCTCCACGGGCGGGACCGACTGTTTCACGACGCCGACGAGGGGGCCGTGGCGCGTTCGCGCGAGGAGATGAAAGCGGTCGGGCAGGCGGTCACCCGCCGCGACTTCCTGACGTGTCACGCCTTCGACGTGCGCGACCGCCTCGGCGAAATCGACGCGCCCGTCCTCGCCGTCTGTGGCGAACACGACAAGCTGACGCCGCGGGCGTACCACGAGACGCTGGCTCACGAGATTCCGAACGGCGAAGTCGCGTTCGTCCCGGACGCCGCCCACCTCGCGATGGTCGAGCGCCCCGACGAATTCAACGACATCGTCTCCTCGTTCCTCGACGACGTGCTGTGATAGTCGCCGGACGGTCCCGGCCTATCGTAGCCATTGAATCTCAGTGCACACCCGATCGCACGACGGCAGTGCGATCGGGTGTGTAAATCGTTTCAATTGTTACTATCGTCGCCCCGGTAGTACCGCGGACCGAGCGCGAAAAACAGGAGGGCGATGCCGAGCATCGCCCGCGGCCCGACGCGGTGGAACGCCGTCGGCGCGACGACGGCGACGGCCTGGACGACGCCCATCGGAATCGCGTGCATCGGCCCCGGCTTGGGGTAGTCGAATGGGGCGATCATCGCCGCCGAGAGCACGAGCGCCCCGCCGCTCAGGACGAGCGGGTGCGTGACGCCCGCCAGGTAGGCCGTGGCGATGATGATGCTCCCGAGCGTGTTCGGCATCCCCGGTCGCTCGTCCGGCCCGTCGAAGTACGTCGAGTAGAAGGCCGTCCGGACGATGGAACAGACGACGTAGGCAGACGAAAGCAGGGCGATGCCGGCGAAGGCGAGCGGGCCGGCCGTCTCGAAGCCCCCGTACTCGTTGGTCAGCGCGACGTAGAGAAACAGGCTCGGCGTCGCGCCGAACGACACCACGTCGGTCACGGAGTCGAGCAGCGGCCCGACGGCCGAGCTGTCGCCGTTTCGCGCGACGATGCCGTCGACGGCGTCGGCGATGACCGCGAGCAGGACGAGACGGGCGGCGATCTGGAGGTCGGTGAAGGCGACGGCTCCGGCGACGAACCCGACGACGGCGTTGAACAGCGTCACCGCGTCGGCGGCGCTGAGTCGGCGGCGCACCTCGAAGCCCATGCGTGTCCGGTGGGTGACCGCCTACATGAAGGACTCGAAACCGAGCGCCGGCCTGCGGACCGTCACACCCCGGCGGCTGTCGTCCATCTCACTCCTCGGGCAGGTCGTGGCCGACGACGAGTCGGGCGGCTGTGGCGAGCGACCCGACCACGAGCACGACCAGTTCCCAGCCGCTCCGGGCGATGGGGAACACCCGGTCGACGTTCGCCGCCTCTTTCTGGCCGGGGTTCGGGTCGATACCGGTGCTCATCTGCACCTGACTGGAGTTACCCATCGCCTGTTTCGTCGACCCGCCGCCCCCGCCGCTCGTACCGCCGGTCGACGGCGGTTCCGGGAGTTCGACGAACGTCTGGACGATGCCGCGCTGGGTCGACAGTTCGAGGTGGCCGCGCAACTGATAGAACTGGTCGTACAGCGGCCAGAAGAGGTTCGCGCCGCCCGTGATGAGGTCGAGGACGACGTGCCCCACCGCGTAGACGACCACGCAGAACCACGCGACGCGGACGCCGTACGCGCCCCAGCGCCACCTGATGTAGGACTCCTCCCGGACGTACAGGTCCGCGGCGATGACGAGCGCCATGACGGCCGGGATGACGAGATTCGTCGTCGCGGCCCGGTGGCCGACCTGGAAGTACAGGCCGATAAACGCGTCAACGTCAGGGAACGTCACGACCAGGAGGGACAGCAGGAGCGAGCGCTTGTCGAACGCCGCGCCCAGGAGCGTCGCGGCGAGCAGTCCGACGAACGCGTAGTGGACCACCAGCGAAGGCATACCGACAGGTACGCCAGCAGAGAGATGAGCGTTGTGGTGGACGGTATCAAACCTGGGAATTTCACCAGTCGATTAATATGTCGGTACCGAGAGTACTACGACGTGGGGAATCCGGTCGGGGTGGTACGGTACCCACACGCCACGTTTCTGTGCGGTGTCGCTGGTCGGCCGATACGTCGCAGTTCCGACAGTCCCACCAGCTGGATGGTCGACCTGCTGACACGAGCGGCGAGCAAAGAAACTTTATAAACCGCCCGACCGACCGGACGCGTATGGGAACGGAGAATTTACCACAGGAGATCACGGCCCTGGTGGGCCGGGAGGTCTACTCGAAAAACGGCGTGTTCGTGGGTGAGGTCGAGGACCTGCGTCTCGAACTCGACCGGCAGGAAGTCACGGGGCTGGCCCTCCATCAGCTCAACACCGAACTGTTCGACGACGAGGTCCGCAAGGCCCGCGGCGTCATCATTCCCTACCGCTGGGTCCAGGCCGTCGGCGACGTGGTCATCGTCAGCGACATCGTCGAGCGGCTCCGCCAGCCCGACACCGACGGCGAAGAAGAGGAAGTCCCGGCCTAGCTGCCGTTCGCGCTCTCGCCGCTCGAACTGTCGACGCCCATCGCCTCGAACAGCTTTCGCTTGACGGCTTCTTCGGTGAGTTCTAACAGCGTGTCGCGGTTGTCGTCGCTCGTGTCCAGCCCGGTGAAGATGCCCAGCGGAATCTCGACGCTGGCGTCCGTCGAGTGCCCGGCCGTCTCGCCCATATCGCCGAAGGCGTCCGAGAGAACCTTCCCGATGTTCATGCGGATGTCCTTCGAGCGGGCGGCGAGGTAGATGGTGTCGTCGGCGATGGCGAAGACGGCCGTGGTCGTGATGCCCTCGAGATTGAGGAGGTGCTGGGCGGCCTGGGCCAGCGCGTCGCGGTCGCGGATGAACCCCGCGTTCGAGACGAGGTGACTGCCCTGGACCTCGCGGTTGCGGATGGCCTCGGCGAGCACGTCGAGCGTCTCGGGGCTCATCGACGGCGACTCGACCTGTTCCAGCGTGTCGTGGTCGGCGAACGGATAGAGGTAGGCGGCGGCGGTCAGGTCCGCGGGCGTCGTATCGCGCTTGAAGTCGAGCGTCTCCGCGCGGATACCGTACAGGAGGGCGGTCGCGACGCTCTGGTCGAGGCTGAGGTCGAGTTCCTGGATGTACTTCGTCAGGATGGTCGAGGTCGCGGAGATGTTCGGCCGGATGTCCGAGAAGGTGGCGTCGTGGTCGTACTCGTGTTCGTGCTCGTAGTGGTCGATGACGATGTCGACGGCGTCGATGTTGGGTTCGCCGCCCTTGGCCACGTCTACCAGCGCGAACGTGTCGTATGTGCCTAAGTCCACTTCCTCGCTCGAGGTCAGTTCGATGCCGAGGAGGTTCACGAACGCGCGGTTCTCCTGGTGGCCGATCTCGCCCTCGTAGATGATGTCGGCCTCCACGTCACGGCTCTCGGCGATGGCGCGAAGCGCCGCCGCAGAGGCGATGGAGTCCGGGTCCGGCGACCGGTGGATGAGAATGGCCATGCGGTCTTCGGTCCCGTCGATCACGTCGCCCAGCTGCGAGGCCTTGTACTCCAGTTCGCCCGTTTCGAGGGCCCGAAGCGCCGAGTCCGCGATGACCGCGGAGGGATTGATGACCACGTCCGCGCCGAGGTCGGTGAGTTCGTCCGCCGAGACCGGGTCGTCCGCACGGGCGACGATGAACTGCTCGCCGTCGGACTCGCGGATGTTCCGGACCGCCTCGGCGTTGGCGCTCACGTCGGGCGACATGATGAGGACCACGTCGCGGTCAGCGACCGTCTCGACGACGTCCATCTCGGCGATGTCGGCCTGCTGTGCGTTGAGGTCCTGGTCGCGTAACGCCTCGACTCGCCCCTCGTCGGCGTCGAGGATGAGGACGTCCTTGCCCTCCTCGACGAGTTCCTCCGCCACGGCGTGGCCGACGCTCCCACACCCGAGGATGGCGTACGTCGACATGGACGCCATCGTGATGCCGCTGGCTGCGCTCATTAGTGTCTGAATCGGTTGGCTTGGAGCCTCTTATATTGCATCCATTGCTCGACATCCCCCGTCCGCCTGCACAACGGTGCCGGAAACCGCGAGAGGGAGGGCGACAGCTCTGCGACGACGACGCTCCGACCGGGCGCTCCGCGCCGAGAGGTGTCAGGGAATACGTATTTAGCGCCGCCGGGCGCACGTACGCACCGATGACCGCACGCTCTCGAACCGTGATTCGCGCCTCGCGACGGAGCGACAGATGAGCCTCCTGACCGCCCTCGTCGTCTTCGTCGTCGGCTTCCTCTCAGGGGTCGTCGTCCGGTGGGTCGCGGGCCTCGCCGCGCTCGTCGCTCTCCTGCTGGTCATCTTCGGCGTCGCCGCGCCCGAGATAGGCCTCGTGAACTTCGTCGTCGAGCGGTACTACCAGGGCAACGAACTGCTCTTCCTGGCCGGCCTCCTGTTCGGTCTCGACGCCGAGCGGACGAGAGAACTGGTCGAGGACTGACCGTCGACCGAGCGGTTCGCGACGGGCATGCGAACTGGGTCCAAACCGACAGGCGACGAGAGAATGAAAACCTATTTTACCAGGCCGTCCAGAGCATTGAGTGCACTGGGCCGGTAGCTCAGTCTGGCAGAGCGACGGCCTCTTAAGCCGTCGGTCGAGGGTTCAAATCCCTTCCGGCCCGCTTCTGCGACGAACAATTCGTGAGGAGCGAAGCGGTTACGAAGGATTTGAATGACGGCACGAGCGAGTGGCAACGAGCGACGTGCAGGTGGTTCAAATCCCTTCCGGCCCGTTTTCCTGCGAACGACGTGAGCAGTGAAAACTGTAGAAGGGGTTTGAAGTAGACGAGATGACCGAAGTGAATCTCGGCGTGGTTCAAATCCCTTCAGCCGCGGTTCGCCGCGGTCGACTCACTCGTCGTGGCTCTCGTCTGTGGTCTCGAATATCTCGTCCACGTCCGCCGCGTCGACGTGCGTCATCTCTTCGGCCATCCGCCGGATCTGCTCCCGGTCGGGGTCGCTCCCGCGTCGCACCGGTTCGTCGTCCGCTGTTCTCTCGGTGTCGGCACTCGCGAGCAGGTCCCAGAGCAGGTCGTCGTAGCTCGTCTCCGGCCTTTTCCGGCGGTCGAGTTCCTCCACGAGCGCCTCGGAGACGGGAATCGTGGTCTCGTCGCTCATTAGGGGTGGTATTCGCCTCGCGGTGGATGTAAGTACCGGCCAACGAGCGACAGCAGTCCGTTCGGCCGGGCGGTACCGCCGTCGCGCCGTCTGACGCTCCAGAATACATTTACCGAACGCGCCTGAAGCCCGGATGTATGGTATTCACGCCACTACAGGTCCCCGGCGCTGCTGAACTGGTAATCGTCCTGTTCATCTTCGTCATCGGACTGGCGATACTGGTCGGCGCGTCCTACTGGGTGTACTCCGACGCGAAGCGGCGCGGCGACGACAAGGCCGTGCTGTGGGGGCTGCTCACCGCGCTCGGCTTCTTCATCGGGCTGATCCCCGGCGTCATCGTCATCGTGGTGTACCTGGTCGTCCGCGAATAGTCCGCGAACCCCCCCTTCCACTGACCGATTTCTTCCAACGCGACGCGTCGCTCAGCCCTTGATGTTACACACCGGGTAGGTCCTGGCGACCGTGTCGCCGATGCCCAGCGCGTCGGAGACGCGGACGACCTCGTCGACGTCCTTGTAGACGCCGGGGGCTTCCTCGGCCACGGTCGCGCCGCTCCGCGCTCTGACGTAGATGTGCTGCTCGCGGAGAGCGTGCTGTACGTCGCCGCCCCGGAACTGGTCTTTCGCTCGGGTCCGACTCATCACGCGGCCCGCGCCGTGGGCGGTCGACCCGAACGAGCGGTCCAGCGACCGGTCGCCGCCGCGGAGGACGTAACTGCCTGCGCCCATGCTCCCGGGGATGATGACCGGCTGGCCCACGTCGCGGTAGGCCGCGGGCACGTCCGGGTGTCCCGCGGGGAACGCCCGCGTCGCGCCCTTGCGGTGGACGTAGAGGTCGCGGTCGTCACCGTTGACCGAGTGTGTCTCCCGCTTCGCGATGTTGTGGGCCACGTCGTACAGCAGGTCCATGCCCAGGTCGCGCCACGACCGGTCGAACACGTCCTCGAAGACCTGCCGCGTGCGGTGCATTATCAGCTGGCGGTTCACCCACGCGAAGTTGATGGCCGCGCACATCGCGCCGTAGTAGTCCGCGGCCAGCACGGAGCCGCTGGGCGCGGCGGCCAGTTCGCGGTCGGGGAGCCGTTCGAGGAGGTCGCCGTGTCGCCGTTCGATCTTCCGCAGGTAGTCGGTGCAGGTCTGGTGGCCGAGCCCGCGGGACCCGCAGTGAATCAACACGACCACCTGGTCGGCTTCGAGCCCGAACGCCGACGCCACCTCGGGCCGGTACACGTCGGTGACGCGTTGGACTTCGAGGAAGTGGTTGCCGCTCCCGAGGCTCCCGACCTGGTCCTTCCCGCGCGCTTTCGCGTCGGTCGTGACCGCGTCGGGGTCCGCGTCCGGCCGGCGGCCCTCGTCCTCGCAGTGCGTCAGGTCGTCCGCGACGCCGTAGCCGTTGTCCACGGCCCACTCGACGCCGCGGTCGAGAATCTCGTCGACGGTCTCGCGGTCCGTCTCGACGACGCCGCCGCCGCCCAGTCCCGAGGGGATGGCCTCGAACAGGCGGTCGACGAGGTCCGACTCCCGTCCCCGGAGGTCGTCGTAGGTGAGCGACGTTCGCACCATCCTGACGCCGCAGTTGATGTCGTAGCCGACCGCGCCGGGCGAGATGCAGCCGTCATCGGCGTCGATTGCGCCGACGCCGCCGACGGGGAAACCGTAGCCCTGGTGGCCGTCCGGCATGCAGATGGCCGGCTCGACGATGCCCGGGAGGTGCGTCGTATTCTCGAGTTGCTGGAGCGTCTTGTCGTCGGCTATCGCTTCGAGGAGGGATTCGCTGGCGAACACCCGCGCGGCGACGCGCATGTCTCCCTCTCGCGGAATCTCCCAGACGTTCTCCTCCACCCGCTCCAGCGTGACGTCGTCCGCTCGAAATGATGTCATATTTCCAACTTCTATCGCGAACAGAGTAACCGTTTCCCCCCGCACGAACGCCGTCACACGTCGAACACGACGTAGACCCGCCAGCCGCGCTCCGTCTCGGCGATCTCCATCTCGGAGTAGGTGACGGCCTTCACCTCTCGCGCGGCGAGTTCCGCCAGCGGAACGCCTCGCGCCGACCCCTCGACGGTCCAGGACCCGTCCGACTCCCGGACCGTCGCCTCGTTGTCGACCGGGAGAACGCCCCGCACGTCCCGCTGGAGGACGAGTTCGTCGAGGTACTCGAACAGCGCGGCCTCGCGGCTCTCGGCGGTGACAGACACGTCGAAGCGGTCGCCGCCGTCCGGGATTTCGTCGCACTGGGCCGCGGCCAGGCCGTCCGCGGCCGCGGCGAACGCCGTGCCGAGCGTGTCTCCCGTGGCCTCGACGGCAACGTCTGCCGTGTGGCTCCGCAGTTCGTAGCTCATGGGGACGCTGTTTCGCCGCCGTGGCCTTCGCCCTTCGGTTCGGCCGGGCCCGGACACGGCGTCGCCGGAACCGGACTCAGCCGTCCAGTCGCTTGCGCATCTCGACGTGTGGGATACCGGCTTCCTCGAACTCGCCGCCCACGGTTTCGTACCCGAGCTTCCGGTAGAACCCCTCGACGCGGGTCTGTGCGTGCAAGACGACGGCCGTCGCGCCGTTGTCGCGGGCGGCGTCCTCGACGGCACGCATCAGGGCCGCGCCGACGCCGTCACCCCGGGCTGACTCGCAGACTGCGACCCGTTCGGCCTTCCCCACGTCCGGGTCGGGAAAGCGGAGTCGGGCGGTCCCGACCGCCTCGCCCCCGTCGCGGGCGAGAAACTGCACCGCGTCGGGATCCTTGCCGTCGAGTTCCTCGCTCGCGTCGACGCCCTGCTCCTCGACGAACACCGTCATCCGAATCTCGCTCGCGGCGTCCTCGAAGTCGCTCCACGACCCTGTTTCGACGATGATGTCGCTCATAGGGTCGGATACGGCAACCGGGAGTGTGTGTCTTCCGTTCGATCCACCGCCGAAACGGTCAACAGGACGGCGTCTGTATCGGGGGACGCATGACCTACGACTACGCTCGCGACCACGAACACGAACTGTCGGCCGAATTCCTCTACCCGTCTGACGCCGACGTGCTGGACATCTACGAATCGGGCGACAGCCTGCTGGTCGACGTCGCGGTCATCTGTCCCGAGTGCAGCGAGACGCTCGCGCTCACCGCCACCGTCGAGAGCGTCACCGACGCCGAGGTGGACCTTCCGCTCGACGAGGAGTACTACGACTGAGCGAGAGGTCCACAATAATTTAGTCCGCGGCGACGGTATCGCCCGGTGTCATGTCCGACTTCGATACGTTCGATTGTGCCAACTGTGGCGAATCGTTCAAGGCGTATCCGGACTCGAACGCGGCCGAGAAAGAGGCGTGTAGTCCCGTCTGCGAAACGTCCCTGTAGCGGTCGACCCGGTTTTCGGCGTTCGAACGACCCCGGACAGCCTCAGCTGTCGGGGCTGTAGTTGGGCGCTTCGTCGGTAATCATCACGTCGTGCGGGTGGCTCTCCTGCTGGCCGGCCGCAGAGACGCGGACGAACTCCGCGCGCTCCTTGAACTCCGGAATCGTGGCCGCGCCCACGTAGCCCATCCCGGACTGCATGCCGCCGACGAGCTGGTGGAGTTCGGACTGCAGGGAGCCCTTGTACGGCGTCGCCGCCTCGACGCCCTCGGGAACGTACTCCTCGCCCTCCTCGTCGTCCTTGAGGTAGCGCTCGCCGCCGCCTTCGTTCATCGCGCCGACGCTGCCCATGCCGCGGTACTGCTTGTACTTCTTGCCGTTCATCGTGATGACGCGGCCGGGGGCTTCGTCCGTGCCGGCGAAGTACGAGCCGAGCATGACCGCGTCCGCGCCGGCGGCGATGGCCTTGATGGCGTCGCCGGAGTAGCGGATACCACCGTCGGCGATGACGGGCACGTCGTGCTGGCTCGCCACGTCGGCGACCTGCGCGACGGCGGTGATCTGGGGCATCCCCGAGCCAGTGACGACGCGAGTCGTACAGATCGAACCGGGGCCGATACCGACCTTCACGCCGTCGGCGAAGTCGACGACCGCTTCGGCGGCCTCGCGGGTCCCGATGTTACCGACGACAACGTCGGCCTCGACCTCGGCCTTGATCTCGCGGGCGCTGTCGATGACGTTGGCGTTGTGGGCGTGCGCGCAGTCGATGAACAGCACGTCGACGCCGGCCTCGTCGGCGGCCTGTGCGCGGTCGAACTCGAACGGTCCCACGGCCGCGCCACAGCGCAGCGCGCCGTCGTGGTCCCGGGCGGCCTGGTCGTACTCGCGGCGCTGGAGGATACCCTGCATCGTGACCAGTCCGACGAGTCGGTTCTCGTCGTCGACGATGGGCACGCGCTCGATCTTGTGGTCGTACATCAGTTCGAGCGCCTCGCGCGGCGTCACGTCCTCGGGGGCGGTGACGACCTCGTCCGTCATCGCGTCGGTGACGGCGTCGTCCTCGCCGACTTCGAGGTACGGCCGGATGTCCGTCCCGGAGATGATCCCCAGCACTTCGTCGCTGTCGTCGTCGACGACCGGCGCGCCGGAGACGCCCTCGCGCTCCATCATCTCGTCGACCTCGCGGACGGTTTGGCCGGGACTGGCCGTGACCACCTCGCGGATGATGAGTTCGTCGGCGCGCTTGACGCGCTCGATTTCGGCGACCATCTGGTCGAGATCCATGTTGCGGTGGAGGACGCCGAGACCGCCCTGTCGCGCCATCGCGATCGCCATGTCGCTCTCGGTGACGGTGTCCATCGCCGCCGAGAGCACGGGCACGGTCAGTTCGACCGACTTCGAGACGCGCGTGGCGGTGTCTGCCTCGTCCGGTTCGACGCGGGACTCCTTCGGTCGCAGGAGCACGTCGTCGAAGGTCAACGCCTCCGGTACACGGAGCTTCTCGGAGAAGGGCTCGGAATCGTTCGCCATGTAAATCGTCCACGACGGCCCGGCAAAAACGTTGCGAGACTCGCCGCTACGTGGGGCCTGCTGGCACACCCCTGCCGGAACGGGAGCGGCCGCGCCGACGGCCGTTCCGGTCCATCCGTTTCGATTCGGCGCGGCCAGCGAGACGTTCGTCCAGAAATGGCGGCAAACGCCTGAATTATCGTGTCGCGTGTGGGCGACTCTCACGCAACGACTATGTGAGAGTGAAGGATAATTACAGATATGCGTCTCACCGAACCCGCGCGCACCGGGAGTGCCCGTCAGACGACGACCGCCACGGCGTCGGGCAACACAGCGTTTTCGGGGTTCGGGAAACGGTTCTGGAACGCGGGTCGTCGTGTCCGTCGTGACCGCGCGAGAACCCCCCGACGGGAGTCGGGACACGTGCTAGCGTAACACGACATGAGCACCTCCAGACACCCGATCGCCCTCGACATCGAGCAGCGGGTCGGCCGCGGCGGCCGCCTGCTCGCCACCGTGATGGGACTGCCGTTAGTCGACGGTATCTTCCCCGTCCTCGTGCTCGCCGGCGCGCTCTCGACCTGGACCGGCGTCCTCGAAGTCGGCCTCCTCGTGTTCGGCGGGTCCGCCACCGTCGCGGTCGTCCTCGCCGAACTCGACGGCGGCCCTCGCCAGCAGGCGCGCTCCGTCCTCCTCATCGGTGCGTTCCTGTTGCCGGTCGCCCTCGTCGAAGCAGCGCTCGCGCCGACCATCGCCGGCCTCGTCGAGCTGGCCGTCCTCGAACGGTTCGCCGGCATCGTCATCCTCGCGATCGCGGCCCAGACCGCAAGCGCCCGGATCGGTGAGTACCTGCCCCGACCGGCCGTCATCGTCGCTCTCGGCCTGCTGGCGAGCGTCGACCCCGCCGGCGCGACGTTCGTCACGACCGTCGAACCCGGCGTCCTGCTCCGGGCCGCGGCCACCACCGGCGTCGGCGTCGCCTTCGCCCTCGCCGTCGCGCTCGCGAGCCCCTGGCTCCGCAACGCCGTCGACATCGACCGCTTCCGCTTCGGCAGCGCCGTCGCGCTGGGCGTGCTCGCGCTCTCGGTCCTGGGCGTGATGCCCACCGACGCGCCGGTTGCCCTCGCCGTCCTCGCAGTCACGGCGCTGCTGTCGTTCGACCCGCAGAACGCTCGCCAGCGCCACAGCGAGTACCGCCCGGACGCCGTGGACCTCACCGCCGCGTTCTCCGACGGCGGGGCCTCACAGGGCGTCGCCGCCGACGAGCGCACCGACGACGGGGCCGCCGTCGAGTACGAACCCGACGAAGAACGCGCGCCGTGGCTCTGAGGGAGAAGCTTTAGGCCCGTCAGGGCCGGTCTTCCGCTATGAGCGAGAATCGCGTGGTTCAGGGGCGGATGCAGACCCCCGAGAGCCTCGCCGAACTCATCGAAGGCGAGTCCGTCATGGACGCAGAGCCCATCGAAGACGCCGACCGGGACTGCCCCGAGTGCGGCGAGAACGTCATCACCGTCGGGTACATGCCCTCCGCGCTGGAGTTCGTCACCGGCTACAAGTGCCAGGAGTGCGACTGGTCCGAGACCGACCGCGACTGACCGCCGTCCCGCAATCGAAATCCCTTTAATGCGAGTCGGCTTACGCCGGAGTGCGGGGTCGTGGCCTAGTCCGGGAAGGCGGCTGACTCCAGAGGCCACGCGCCTGGGACGACACTCCAAGGGCTGATATACTGAGCGACCGACTGATCATCGCGTCGCGACGATGACCCTCTGGAGTTCCGAGGCGCAGGACGGAGATATCAGCCGATCGGGGGTTCAAATCCCTCCGACCCCACTCCGTATAAAAGTAAAGCGGCCTATTTCACCGCTTTCGCTTCACCACTCCAGAGCGGCTAGCAATGGTCGCAGTGAGTGTCGACCGTCGCTCCGCCGAGGAGCATCTCACCTCCGAGAGATTTGTGGCAAGATCATCGATGCCGACGACCAGTGCTATCTATAGTAGCCACCGGACCTCGACGGCTATCCTTGTTCCGGAGAGATTGAAGACCGCATGTCACAGAGCTACTGGTTCTTTTCCCAGTGTTCCCTATCGTCGTCGACTGTGTCCAATGGTTCGGGCATATCTTCCTCACTGCTAACAAACGATGAAATCAGCCAATAGGCAATATGGTAGCTGAAGTGGTCTATCGGTGTGTCTTCAGCGATCACTATGTGTTGCTCCGTGTAATATTCGAGGCTTGGGTCTGTGTCCAGGTTCTTGCCGTACCGTTGGGATACGGACGCGGCATCGCTCAGGTCCGATTGATTAATGACGACATCTGCCTGTGATTTGTCGTTCGTGCGTCGAAACTCAATAGATTCAGGAACTCGGCCATCAGCACCGGCATTGATATATTTCAACGACGCAGTGGTCTCCTCGTCGAAGTCATCACGGTCAAACTCAGTCACAGACGTATTCTCAGTGTATACAAGTACTGTGTTGGATTCCCACGGCTGATCTCGCTCAGTGACGTTTGGCGTCGCCGTCCGGTTCATATCTACCTTCGCGCTCATTATCTGCGTCGGCTCTTGCCCGTGGGTACGCCCATACACGTGTCCGAATTCGTGTATCAGCGTCTGCTGCATGTCCTCAGCAGTAAAGTTCGTGCTGATCTCAATCGTCGCCCCTGCTGGTGCCTGCGAATCTGGGTTAATCACCGGTGCACAGCCGGCAGTTGCGGAAGACTCAGCGGTCACGTTCCCGCAGTTTGAGATGCGTGAAACATATCGAATTGTGAGCGGAGCGTCGGTCTCGTTCGGCCGTACTTCAAAGTCGACAGTATACTCCCGATAGTTTCGCCCGTCACCATGTTCCCAATACCGAATCGCGGTTTCCGTCTGTTCAGTCGCGTTTATTCTCGCAGGAGCGTTCACGATACGAACGGGAACGGGCGAATGTTCGGGGAACGGATCGTACAGAGCCGGATTCTCTCGAAACTCGATTGCATCGTATCGTTCTGGGTCGGAAACACCAGACAACCGTGCGATGACCGCCCGATAGTAAGTTATCGTACGCTGCTGATCGAACCGACTACTAATCTCAGCCGACACAGTCGTGTCTACAGAATCGCCGTCTCCAACGACAGGACTGCAATATTTGAACGTATTGAGCGAGACCTCCGTCCCACAGGACTCTATCCTACTCTTGACTACGATGTTGATGTCTGCAGGGCCGCTTTCGCGGGATTTGTACCGCACTGGATAGTCGCCCACAGCAGTATCGTTCGCCCAGTCAATCGCGTTCTCTAATGCCAGGTCGTGTCGAGTTTCATTGGCCGTGCCATTTGGAAAAGACAACGCCACAGAGACAGTTCTCTTGTTCCAGGGATTATCGTACCCGGCGTCTTGGCCTCCTCCCGATGGGGGCTCTGTCGGCCCGACCGATTTCGCGGGCGTTTCAGTTGGCGCTGCGGTACTTGTGAGTGGTTCGGTCGCACCCTGGTCGGCAACCCCAAACCCGCTACACCCCGCCAGCAAAACTACGAGAATAATGCTGAGTACTCGATAAGCCATTGGCAAGTATACTTGACCGACAGATAATAACGAACACGGCTGATTATCGTAGCCGATAAACTAAGTCGCTCATGGCTTCTGTTCCGGACGGATCGGATCGCTGATCACGAGGGGGTTCTCGCAGTACATCCACCGTCGAGGAAAGGGGCGCTCCGTGTCGTGGGGGCCGTGTTCACATGCAATGCGCGAAGGACGGGTAAGGTCCTGTAGACACTGAACACCGGTCTGTCCGACGATTTCCACTCGGTAGTCAGCGATTTCGGCGCGGACCCACGTATTTACTTGCCAGCGACTGTCTCATCGTGTATGAGTCAGTTACTGCGGGAACTGCTTGCAGACAACGCAGTCCACGCCGAGGCGTTCCGGGACCGCTTCGACGCGGTCCAGGAGTCGCAAGCGCCCGGCGCCGTGACGGTCTGTTGCTCGGACTCGCGCGTGTTGCAGGACCACATCTGGGGCAACGAAGAGCCGGGTCGACTGTTCACGTGCGGGAACATCGGAAACCGCGTCGTCCAGCGGACCGCCGAGGGAACGGCGGTGTCCGGCGACGTGCTCTACCCCATCGAACACACCGGGACCGAACTCGCCATCGTCGTCGGTCACACCGGCTGTGGCGCGGTGACGGCGACGTACGACGACCTCACGGACGGGCTGGACGAGCCCGCCGGAATCGAGCACTGCATCGGTCTCCTGAAGGACATTCTCGCGCCCGGCGTCGCGGCGCTGCCGGCCGACGTGGGCCGAGCGGGCGCGATCAATCGGCTGGTCGAGTACAACGTGGACCGGCAGGTCGCGTTCCTGCGCGAGAGCGACGACGTCCCCGACGACGTGACCGTGGTGGGCGTCGTCTACGACTTTCAGGACGTCTACTCGGAGCGCCGGGGGGAGGTTCAGGTGATCAACGTCGGCGGCGAGACGGACGTGGCGGCGCTGCGCGAGGCGAACCCCGTCATCGCGGACCGCATCCGTCGCCTCTGGTCGTACTGACGACGGTCCGAGCGCGACGCGGACGCAGTCAGGACGGACCGGCGTCCGACTCCGACGGGGTCTCGTCGAGGCGGCCTTCGACGAACGCGGCGAAATCCGCAGCAAACGCCTCGACTTCGTGCCAGTCGGTGTACTCGTAGTCGCGGGCGGTGTCGGTGTCGCCGGTCGCTTCGGCGGCGATGCGCTTCATGACCAGTCGCTTGAGGAATCCGTACTTCGAGTAGCGGAGCGCGCCGCCGAACAGGCCGATGCGGTCGGGATGCCAGTCGGTCGAGTCGAGGAAGGTATCGACGTAGCCCGCGGCCTCGGCTCGCCGCTCCTCGTCGTCCGTCGCCGAGGACATCGAGAGCTGGAAGAAGGCGGTCGGGCGCTCGGAGAGCGCGACTCGGTTCCTCGTAACGAACTCGCGGACCGAGTCCTGGTGTGCGCCCATGTGTATCGACGCGCCGACGGCGACTGCGTCGAACGCCTCGACGTCGAGGTCGCCCGGTGGGTCGTCGGCGTCGACGGTCGTCACCTCGTGACCGCGGCCTTCGAGTACCTCACCGATGCGGTCGGCCACCTTTGCAGTCTGTCCCTCGCCGGTCCCGTAGCAGACGAGTATCGAGGCCATGTGTCACTCAGGAGTACGGTACGACAGTCATAAAGGTTCGCGCCATTCAGACGGGAATCAGCGGCTCCGCGCTGTTCGACCGTGTTCAGGGCAACAACTCACGTTACAGGCTGACCTGCTCCCCGTCTTCTGGAACGTGGACGCCCTCCGTCTCCGCTCGCAGTTCCTCGCGCGACAGCAAGCAGTGGTTGATCGCTTCCATGTGGACGACGGCGATTTCGGCATCGGTGGCCTCGCGGACGGCGGTGATGTCCTCGATGCCCATCGTGATGGGGTCGCCCTGTTCGAACTGCGCTTCGCCACCGTTGAGGACAACCAGACCGGGGTCGAACGCATCGAGCGTCTCTTCGACCGGCCCGTACCAGATCGTGTCGCCAGCGACGTACACCGTCTCGTCACCCTCGAAGACGAAACCCGAGACCGGGGCCATCCCCTCGGCGAGTTCGCCGTGCCCGTGCTGACCCGGTGTCCGGTGAATGGTGATACCGTCGAACGTCGTCTGGTCGTCGACCGAGCGGACGTCGGTGAAGCCCTCGTCAGTGAACTCGCCCGCTTCCTCGGGCTGACAGAACAGCGGCACGTCTGCGTCGAGTTCCGCTCTGGCAGCCTCGTCCCAGTGGTCGGGGTGGCGGTGCGTGACGACCACGGCGTCGTAGTCGAGGTCGACGTCGGGCAGCGGGACGAGTGGGTTGCGTTTCTGGTTCTCCGTCGTGAGGAACTCAGGAACTCCCGGGCTGTCCGTCACAGTCGGCATCTCGCCCTGCGGCGTGAACATTGGATCGACGAGGAACGTCGTGTCACCTACGTCCACGAGGATAGTTGCGTTGCGAATCAGTCGAACGCTGGCTCCAGTCGTCGTTGACATACAATACCATCTACGAGAGCCATCGGGGTGGGATTTACTTCGACATATTCCAACCCACGCGCCGTTGGACGCGCTCGCTCACTGAATGAACTCGATGTCCTCAGGGTCGAGATCCACATCGAGGTCGACGTCGAGTGAATCGGCGGCGAACTGCTGTGCCAGCCACGCTTCAGCCCGATTGAGGCGGTATTGGAACGTCGAACGCGACACGTCGACGTCGGCGGCGATATCGGTGACTGATTGCTGCCGTGGCTCCTCGTAGTACCCGCGTTCGATTGCAGCCTCGAGCGCCGACTTCTGTTCGGGTGTGAGCGTTTGCTGGACGCGTCCGTCTTCGAGCAGACACGGCGGCGTTCCGAGCCGTTCGACGGTCAGCGACAGCCCCTCTCGAAGGTTCTCACGAACTTCCTCGTGGATCGCCGCGACGGGCTCGTCGATGAGTAAGCGCCACCGGAACTGATCGCCACGCCGTTCCGACCGCATTATCAACCCCTCGCCGACGAGGTCCGCGGCGACGAGCGGAATCGATCGCGTTCCGTCGCCCTCTCGGCGAAGCGAGTAGAGTTTCCGGGACTCCGGGTTCGACGAGAGGAACGTGTACTCGTACTCGGCCACTGGCGCACGACACATCCCAGTCGCATTCGGGTCACTGGCGACGCGTTCTAGCCGGTCCTCGAATTCGTCGAGGGCGGTAGCCGGGCCGACGACTTTGTCGATTCCCCACACTGCCTCGCTGGTCGCATTGATCTCCATCGACCGGGCGTACAAGTCCCCGTGTTCGATGAAGAGGTCCATCACCTCGTCAGCCCCCTTCTCGTATTCGACTGTGAAGACGAACTCGCGCAAGATACCGTCCGTTCTCGCTCGACGGGTAAAGCCTGTTAGGTGTATCCGCTGTCCGTACCGCCCACCGGTCGTGTGGTGGATTCGGTATTTCGCAGGAAGCGGTCGTCGCGGAAGCGTGTGCAAGATGCTTGCGCCGTAGCTTCCGACTGCTCACCGAGTCCGACCGTTCGCAAGACGGCGTCGAGAATCGATACCGACCTCGGAATGGGGAGCTAGAAGGCCCGTCTCGGCCGTTCTTCTGCCTACCGACTCTCGCGCTGTTCGACCTCGTTCAACTCGACAAAATCCACCATGGCTTGCTTCGGAATCCTCTGTTTCATACCAATGGAATACGTTCAGTGGTAAGATTCTTGTTTCATTCCATCATAGTCTACTCTATGTCAGCAGAGACGGACCGGCAGGGTCGGCTTTACATCCCCAAGGAGATACGGGAAAAGTACGGTGACAGGTATCATATCGTCACCTACGAGGACAGGATCGAACTCATCCCGGTTGCAGACGATCCACTCGCCGCCGTCCGTGAGGCAGCAGGTGGCCTCCGTGACGCGTCCGTCGAGGAGATTCGAGAGGACATCGAAGCCGAAGCCAAAGCCGACGCCCGAGAGACGGACGCCGATAGATGACGGTGTACGTCGAGACGGACTTCCTGCTCGCGCTCGCCAAGGACTCCGACTGGTTACAGGGGTCGGCGGAGGAAGCGCTGAACGAGTACGAGGTCGAAACGTCCGCGTTCTCGTATCTCGAACTCGTCCTCGCCCGCGAACGATACGAGTTCGACTACGTTCCACTCGTAGCGAACCTGCTCGAACTCGTTCCCGTGCGAGACGAGGAGGAGAAGCAGGTGGTTCTGAAGGCCGTCAACTACTACGATGAGGGGATGACGCCGTTCGACGCGTTCCACGCGGCGACTGCGGAGACGCGGGGGATGGACGTACTCTCGTCGGAGAAGGACTACGAGGACATCGAAGTGTCGAGAGTGCCGCTGGAACCGGGCTACGAGGAGTAGCTCTCTTCGTCAGCGACTCTCGCGCTGTTCGACCTTGTTCAGTTCGATCAGCAGGCGGAAGATGGCCTTCACGAGGTTGGCGTCGACGTCGAACTGCTCGGCGTTGTCGCCGGCGCGGTCCATGACGGCCTGTTCCTGCTGTTCGTCGGTGGTCGGGAGGCCCTGTTCGTCTTTCACCTGCGCGATGGTGTCGGCGACGTAGGTGCGCTGTGCGATCTTCTCGACGATTTCGCGGTCGATGGAGCGGATCTCGTCGCGCAGTTCGTCGAGCGACATGTCTTCGGGGTTCGGATTCTGGCTCATACTGTCTGTGTTCCCTCCGTCTGTGTCGTGGTCAGCAGCGTCCGGCCGGGGCGGTCGTCCCAGGCGTCTCTGACGGCTTCGAGCGCCTCACGGTCGCCGACGGCGGTAAAGGACGGGCCGGTCCCCGAGAGCGAGACGCCCTCGACGTGGGGGAGCGCGTCGAGCACCGGGTCGGTCTCGAAGTCGAGCGCGGCGCAGAAGGCCAGTCCGTTGACCGTCATCGCGCGCCGGTAGTCGCCGTCGAGTGCGAGGTCCTCGACGAGGCGCGCCACGGGGGCGACGAGGCGACACCGGTCCATATCCGCGTCGGCGCTGAACGAGCGCTCCGGCGGCGTCCAGACGAGCACGTCCCAGTCCACTTCGTCGCGGGCGAGGACGGTGTCGTCGTCGTTGTCGGTGACGGTGACGCCGCCGAGCATCGAGGCCGAGGCGTCGTCGAACGCGCCGGTGGCGGTGACGCCCACGTCGCGGGCGGCCATGACGCCGAGGCGGGCCATGTCCTCGCGGCTCATCCGGTCGGTCGCGTCGAGCGCGTCGAGCGTGGCCATGACGGTGGCGTTGGCGGCCGCGCTGGAACTCTTCAGCCCCGACGCCATCGGCACGTCGCTCTCGGTCCGGACGTGGCCGCCGGAGATCGACGGAACGCCGACGTGCTGGGGCCCGCCGTGGGCGTCGATGACGTACTCGACGCACCGTTCGATGAGGCGCGTGTCGGCGTCGGGCGCGCCGGCAACCTCGCCGGTGACGCCCTCGGTCTCGGTCGTCAACTCCACGGTCGCCGTCGTGTACTCGTCGATAGCGAACGCCGAGCCGCGGTGGGTCGCGAGCGCGTTGAGGACCGTCCCCGCCGCCGGTGCCGCTGCCTTCCCTTCCATCGCCCTGTACTCCCGCGCCGACCTATTTACCATCTGCGGTAGCCCAGCGCGCCGCCGGCGTCCGGTCGCCGCGGTACGGCGAGCGAGGGCGACAACGCGGCACTTTTGAGCGCGCCGCCGGAACGAGTGGTATGAGCAACCGTTCGGACATCGCGCCGGACACCGTCTCGGTCGAACTGACCGAGGACGGAATCGTCGTGGAGTACCTCGACGGCCGGCAGGCGTTCTACCGCGGCGTCCCCACGAAAGTAGAGGAGAGCGTTCGGACCGCGCCGGGGAAGGACACGCACGTCCTCGTCACCGACGAGTCGGAGACCGCTGGCGTCCTCGTCTACGTCAACGACCTCAGGACGCACGACGACATCCTCGAGACGACCGGCGTCGGTCGAGTCATCCTGGAGGACGGCGAGGAAGACGAGCTGTTCCCGGGCGTCACCGTCCGCGACCACCAGATGCGGACGGAGGTCGACGTCGACTACGGCGTGACGAACGGCCGCGTGTTCGTCTTCGAGGAGGACGAACTGGGCGAGCGGAGCTACGAAATCGTCGAGGAAGCGGACTGATTGTCGAGGAAGCGGACTGATTGTCGAGGAAGCGGACTGATTGTCGACGAAGCTGATTGATCGTCGATGAACGGACTGACCGCCGTTCCGCACGGGCGGCGCGATGGCCGGGCACTCGCGCGACGCTACTGGATGTAGGACGGGTCCTCGTCGTCGCAGTTCTCCTCGTGCTGGCGCGCGTCGCTCTGGTCGTCGAACATCAGGCCACAAGTTTCGCACTTGTACCAGGTGACCTCGTCCCGCTCGGTTTGGACAACCATGTGAGAACGTCTGACGGCCGACCGTATATTATTTTCCCGCGACACAACGGGAACCCTCAAGGGCGTCGAACCGCAAGAAGGCGGCATGAGCGGCTCCAGTGACGCCGGTATCGAACTCACCGTCGAGGGTGCGAACAAGCGCGACGCCGGGCGCGGTATCGCACGGCTACCGGAGTCCGCACGCGAGGAACTGGGCGTCCTGAGCGGGTCGCCCGTCACCATCGAAGGCGACGGCATGACCGTCGTGAAGGTCTGGCCGGCCGACGACGACGGCTCGTTCGTCCGCATCGACTCCGACACGCGGGCCAACGCCGGCGTCAACATCGGCGACACCGTCACGGTGACCAGCGGGTCCGTCTCCGAGGCCCGCGAGATCGCCGTCCAGCCGGTCGAGGCGATGCCGGGCGAGAACGACTACGAGCACATGGTCCGGACCCGCCTCGTCGACCAGATCATCCAGGCCGACGAGCGCACGCACATCGAGGGGCTCGGGACCTTCCTGGTCCGGGAGACCGCTCCGTCCGGTCCGGTCAGAGTCACGGACTCCACGCGGGTGTCCGTCATGCCCGGACTCAACGCGCAGCGCGGGAGCAGCGGCGAGCGAGAGGGTGAGGCGGGAGCGGGGACGCCGAACGCCCCCAGCGCCGAGACCGACTCGGGGGTAAGCTACGAGGACATCGGCGGGCTGGACGAGGAACTGGACCGCATCCGCGAGATGATCGAGATGCCCCTGTCCGAACCCGAAGAGTTCCGCCGGCTGGGCATCGACCCGCCCAGCGGCGTCCTCCTGCACGGCCCGCCCGGAACGGGTAAGACGCTCATCGCCCGCGCCGTCGCCAACGAGGTGAACGCGTACTTCGACACCATCTCCGGGCCCGAGATCGTCTCGAAGTACAAGGGCGAGAGCGAGGAGCGCCTGCGGGAGGCGTTCGAGACCGCGGAGGCCAACGCGCCGGCCATCCTGTTCGTCGACGAGATCGACTCCATCGCCGGGTCCCGCGACGAGGACGCCGACATGGAGAACCGCGTCGTCGCCCAGTTGCTCACGCTGATGGACGGCCTCGAAGACCGGGGCCGCGTCGTCGTCATCGGCGCGACCAACCGCGTCGACGCCATCGACCCCGCGCTCCGTCGCGGCGGTCGCTTCGACCGCGAGATCGAAATCGGCGTCCCCGGCGAGCACGGTCGCCGCGAAATCCTCGACGTGCACACCCGCGAGATGCCGCTGGCCGACGACGTGGACCTGGACCGAATCGCCGCCCAGACCCACGGCTTCGTCGGGGCCGACCTCGCCTCGCTGACCACGGAGGCCGCGATGGCGGCGCTCCGGGCCGAGCGCGACGACGGCTCGGTCCACCGCGAGGACTTCGAGACGGCGCTGGCGACCGTCGACCCGAGCGCGATGCGGGAGTACGTCGCCGAGTCGCCGACCGCCACGTTCGACGACGTTGGCGGGCTGGAGGGAGTCAAGCAGACGCTCACCGAGACCATCGAGTGGCCGCTGGCCTACGGCGAACTGTTCGCCGCGACGAACACGGACCCGCCCAGCGGCATCCTGCTGTACGGCCCGCCCGGGACGGGCAAGACCCTGCTCGCCCGCGCCGTCGCCGGCGAGAGCGACGTGAACTTCATCCACGTCGCCGGCCCGGAGATCATGGACCGCTACGTCGGCGAGAGCGAGGAGGCGGTGCGCGAACTGTTCGAGCGCGCCCGCCAGACCGCGCCGAGCATCATCTTCCTGGACGAGATCGACGCCATCGCCAGCCACCGGGGGCAGGGCAACGAGGTCACGGAGCGCGTCGTCTCGCAACTGCTCGCCGAACTCGACGGCATCACCGAGAACCCCAATCTGGTGGTGCTGGCCGCCACCAACCGCCGGGACATCATCGACGACGCGTTGCTCCGCCCCGGCCGACTGGAACAGCACGTCGAGGTCCCCGAACCGGACCACGACGCCCGCGCGGAGATTCTCGCCGTCCACACCGCGGGCAAGCCGCTGGCCGACGATGTGTCGGTGGCCGACCTCGCAGACGAGACAGAGGGCTTCTCCGGCGCGCAACTGGAGGCCGTCGTCCGCGAGGCGTCGATGCTCGCCATCCGCGAGGCCGCGACGGAACAGGGACCCGAGCAGGCCGCGGAGAACGCCGACGACGTGCGGATCACGGCCGCGCATTTCGAGGCGGCGCTGGAACGCGAGCGGGAACGGTAGGGCCGACGGGCGGGCGACGTGAGTGCGTCTCAGGCGCAGCCGTAGGTCCCAAGCGTCGTCCGCTCGACGCGCTCCGAAGCGCCGAGCCGCGTTCGCTCGGTCATTATCGTGAGCGTCACCTGCTCCATCTCGTCGTCGTGCGTCCGGTTCCACCGGGAGCAGAGGTACGTCGCCAGCGACCGCCTGAGTCGCGGCCGGCGACGCGCGTCACCGAGGAACTTCTTCCATCGCATCCCCGGAAAGCGACTCGCCGTGTCGTCGGGCCGCGCGCTGTCGACCGGCCCACCGGCGAGAGCGTCGATCCGATCCCCCGATTCCAGCGTCGCGGGGGCGACGTACCACCACGTCTGACCGCTGGGAGCCGGCGCGAACATGTTCCAGTTCCGGTCCTCGATGCGATCCGGCGTTCCGGCGGGTGCGTCGACGAACCCCATCGCGACGGCGTTGACGGTGAGCAGGGCGACGACCGCGAGAATCGCGATACCCCGCGTCACGGTGTCGACAGCGGGACTGATCTCCGGGACGGCGCGGCGAGACCAACGCCACCACGTCGAGCGTCCCGTCCCGGGGACGAGTCGCTCGACCCCATTCCAAGCCCCGGCGGGAAGAAACAGGAGCAGTCCGCTGATGCACACGAGCGGAAAGACACCGAGGCGAAGCGTCGCGGCCATGGAGAGGTGCGCCCCGATGAACGCGACGGTCAGGACCGTCCGGCGGCGACCCGTCGAGAGTATCAACAGCGGCGAACCGACGAGCATCGCGAGCCACAGGTAGTTCAGTCCCGTCAGCAGGAGCGGCCAGCCACCGAGGGCGTCTCCGAGCCCGATGGTGATGTGGTCGAGTTCGAACACGTACCGCACTGCGGTCCCACGGTGCCACTGCTCTCCGCGGAGCTTCACGAACGCGTTCGTGGCGTAGACTGCCACGACCTGTAGTAACGCCCCCACCGTCGCCGCGGTCGCGACGGGCGTGACGGCCGACCGGTCGGCGGACCGAGAGGAGCGCCCGGCCAGCGGGAGCAACAGGCTCCAGAACAGGAGCCGTCGAAACAGGGTATCGCCCGCGTTGAGGACGAACGGATTTCGGATGTGAATCGAGACCAGCAACACCAGTGAGAGTGCGGCCGCCAGTCGCACTCGGTAGCCGAGCAGAAGCGCGACTCCTGCTAGCGCCGTCAGGGCGAACAGACCGAACTGGACCCAGCCCGCGTCCGAAACGTTCAACAGCGAAAACGGGGCCACGGTGGGGTATAGCAGTCGGAGGACCGACCGCGGGAGCACGCCGCCGTCCGTGTAGAACGCGGTCAGTTCCGTGAGTCGAGTGACGACGTCGACGACGAGACAGAGGCCGAGGGACATCCGGAACGCGGTCAGCGCCCGCGGATCGACTGCGAACCGGCGACGAAGAACGCCGGGGATCTCTCGTAACGACTGAGAGATGTTCATGCGAATTCGGCTTACGGGTCTGGAATAAGTCTTATCACTATCCGTTAGTATCCGATCCGATAGGTCTCCGCGCCGCCCGCGACAGCGTGACGGCTCACGAGCGATCGACTGGCTGGCGAATCCCGAAAGGCGAGGAGAGAGTCACCCGGAACTCCGAGGGTGATGAAAGAGGCTGTCCGGACAGCCTCCGGCGGACGAGCGACGCCGTGTGGCCGAGCAGCGAGACGGGCGTTAACGCCGGCATCGACGTGAAAAGCGCCTTGCCGGCAATACACTGTAGCGAGTGCACACGCAAAAAAGGCCCGGTGTAGGACGCCGGTTACCGCTTGCCGTCTGCCGACTCGTCGGCGCGCTCGTCCAGCGACTCGTCGGCGGAGTTGCCTGCCGACTCGCTCGCGGTCGTCTCGTCGGACTGCGAGCCACCGTCTTCGGCGTCGTTCGCTGCCGTTCGCTCGTCTCGCGGCGGACTCTCGGGAGCGGTCCCGCCGTCGGAACGGCCCACGAGCGGGAGCGAGCGGCCGCGGAGGAGGCGGTGGCCGCCGACGACCGGGACGGCCAGCACGGCCAGCCACGGCACGGCGGCGACGACCGTCACGACCGTCGCGCGGCCGAACACGTACACGTCCTGCACCGACGAGAGGAACACCGCAACGAGCGACTGCTCGTGGTACTGGGTGCGGAGCTCGTCGATTCCGGGCGTCGGCTCGTGTATCTCGACGCGGAGCGTCGAGTACGCCACGCGCTGTTCGAGCGAGCGCTTCTTGGCCTCCAGGCGCTCGATGTCGCTCTGGACCGCCGAGAGTTGCTCCTCGATGCGCAGGAGTTCCTCGGTGTCGTCGGCCTCCTCGTAGAACGTCCGCAGGCGGTCCCGGCGGCTCCGGAGGTTCTCCAGTCGGGCTTCGAGGTCGACCAACTGGTCCGTCACGTCCTCCGTGGTCGTCTCCTCGGAGCGGACCGTCCCCTGCTCGCCCACCGTTTCCTGCATCGAGCGGTACTGGTCGCTCGGGATTCTGACGACGACGTAGCCGGTGTACCACGACTCGTCGCCGTCGCGGTGGAGCCGTCGGTTCGAGTCGCTGACGTACCCGCCCGTCTCGCGGGCCGAGGCGGTGACCGCCGCCGACGCCGTCGTGAAGTTCTCGACCCTGACGACCATCCGCCCGGTGCGGATGATGGCGCGGTCGGTCCGCACCGTCTGGGCGCTCGCGGCGGCCGCCCCGTCGCCCGCCTGGTCGGCGGCTCCCGCCGCTGCGTTTCCGCCGTCGCCGCCGCTCGCGGCCATCTGTGCGCCGTCGCCGCCACCGCCGTCGCCGGCCGACGCGCCGCTCCCACCCATGCCGGCACAGCCGGCGAGCAAGAGGAGCGCGATGACGGCGAGCACCCTGCCTTTCGAAGACATACAGACCACAGTGCGACAGAGAGTGGCAAAGAAGCGGCGTACGCTCAAAAACCGCTTTTTGTGAAACGGCGACTGCAGTTACCGTCAGTCCGTCCGGCGGTCCTCCAGCGCCGGGAACTCCTCGCGGACGCGCTCGACGCGCTCCGGGTCGAGTGTCGCCGTGACGAGCGCCGGGTCGTCGGCCGCGCTCGCCAGCGTCGTCCCCCACGGGTCGTACACCGTCGAGCGGCCGAGCAGTTCCGCGTCGTCGAATGTCCCGACGCCGTTGGCCGCCGCGACGTACACCTGGTTCTCGACGGCGCGCGCCCGGCCGAACAGCTTCCAGTGCTCGACGCGGGGGTAGGGCCACGCGCTGGGGACGAGCGCCATCGTCGCGCCCTTCTCGACCAGCCGGCGGTAGAGCTCGGGGAACCGGAGGTCGTAGCACGTGGTGATGCCGATAGTGAACCCCGCGAAGTCGACGGTCGGGAGCGCCTGCCCCGGTTCGAGCAGGCGCGACTCGGCGGAGTCGTAGCCGAACAGGTGGTGCTTGCGGTACACCGCCCGCCGACGGCCCGTGCGGTCGAAGAACGCGGCGGTGTTCGCCAGTCCCTCACTCGTCGGAACGTCGGCCCCGCTGTCCGCGCTGGCTTCGAGGTCCTCGACGATGCTCCCGGCCAGCACCGCCACGCTGTTGTCAGCGGCCACCCGCCGAACACGGCCGAGCGTCTCCCCGTCGAGTCCTTCGGCCTCGCGGGCGTAGCTGTCGAAGGCGAAGTAGCCGACGTTGAACAGTTCCGGGAGGACGACGAGGTCGGCCCCGTCGTCGGCCGCGTCCTCGATGGCCGCGACGGCGCGGTCGACGTTCCTGTCGGTCGCCCCCGTCGCGATCTCGATCTGTGCCAGCGCGACCTTCATGCTTCGACTTCGAGGTCGTCGCGCAGTGCGTCTTCGAGGTTCCGAAGCTCGTCGTCGAGATTTCGCTTGAAGAACCCCTCGACGCCCGGGAGTCGTCCCTCGACGACGAAGCGGTTCGTCAGGCGCGTCCCGCCGTCCTCGGTCGCTTCGAGTTCGTGTTCGCCCTGGACGCGCATCACCTTCGACCGGCCGACGAAGCGGACGTACTCCGGTTCCCGGCGCTCGACGTCTTCGGTCTCGACGCGGAGCGTCCGGTTGATGACCGGAATCGGCAGGGAGAGGAACCAGGTGGCGTGGCGCTCGTCCTCGACGTCCCAGTCCTCGACGACGCTGATCGGTCGGGCACGCTTCTCCGGGTCAGCGATGAACTCCCAGACGCGCTCTGGCGGGGCCGACACAGTCATACTCCGTTCGACCCGGACAGTCATGGCTGGTACTGGGGACCGCTCTCCGATGAATCCACCGATTGAAACGGTGCCGAAAACTTATCCAGTGGTCGTCGTGACCCGCCAGGTCGTCGACCGGGCGCGGCCCCACTTCTCGATCTCGACTTCGTCGGCCTCCTCTGCAAGTCGCGGGAGTCGCGCCCCCACTTGCTTCGACGAGAGGCCGAGCTGCTCAGCGATGTTCTTCGCGCGGAAGTAGCTCTCGCCGCGCGAGACGCTGTCTCGGAGGTACTCGAGAATGCGTCGGTCTTCCTCGCTGTAATCGGCCATACTAGAGAATGGGTCTCAGCGTTTTTAACGGTTCCCTTCACAGTTCGCTCAGTTGATACTCGGCGGTCGGGTCAGGCGTCGTAGGCGTGGATGGCGACGATGGCAACGCCTGCGGCCAGCATCGCGACGCCGAATGCGCCGCCGGACGTGACCAGCAGATTCCCGGTTTCGACCTCCTGTACGTAGTGCAGTATCGCGTAGTTGTAGCCGTTGACTGCGGTCATGGTCGCCGCGCCCACGGAGACGAGACCGAACAGCAGCGCGAGACCGATACCCAGGTCGGTCTTCGACTCGGTTGAACTCATGTACGTCGCTTTCGCTGTTTCCTACTTAGTTCATTCGGGGTCAAGCCACAGGACATATACCCGCCCGTTGGAGAATGGAAGGGTAATGAATCGGCTCAAACTCGTGGGCGTCCTCGCGGTCCTCCTGGTCGCGGTGCTCGGAGGCGGCGTGGCGCTCGGCGTCCTCGGGACGCCGTCCGTCGCCGGCGTCGACAACCACTTCGCCGGCGTCTCGAACCAGACGACGACCGTCGCGACGAACCTGACCGTGTCGAACCCGAACCCCGTCGGCGTCCAACTGGGCGGGCTGTCGGTCAACTACACCGTCGCCATGAACGACGTGGAGATGGCCCAGGGTGACAAGCAGGGCCTCGGCATCGGGTCCGGGAACACGACGGTCCCGTTCGCCACGACGATGCGGAACGACCGCATCCCGGCGTGGTGGTACACCCACGTCAGGAACGGCGAGACGACGACGGTGTCCATCGACGCGACGGCCACGTCGTCGACCCTCGGCGGCCGGTCCGTCGCCTTCGGTCAAGAGCGGACCGTCGAGACCGACATCGTCGGCCAGTTCAACTCGACCGAGACGCGCCCCGTCGAGGCGAACCAGCCGCTCGTCTCCGACCCAGTGCTGTACGTCAACGAGACCCGCGGGTCCTGGGACCAGGCGAACCTCACGCGCTCGGAGACCCCGCTCGACCTCTCGTTCGACGTCTACAACCCCAAGCCCTACCCCTACACCGTCTCGAAGATCGGCTACATCATCCAGATGAACGACGTGACGGTGGGACAGGGCGAGACCGACCGCGGCTACGTCCTCGCGCCGGGCGAGGAGACGACCCTCGACGCCGACACCGCCATCCAGAACGAGAACCTGGACCGCTGGTGGGTCACCCACCTGGAGCGGAACCAGCGGACCGAGGTGTACATCGACTTCTACCTCGTCCTCGAGGGCGGCGGCGAGCAGTTCCGGGTCGACCTCGACGCCATCGACTACCGGACCGACATCGAGACCGACATCTTCGGGAACAAGGCACAGTACCCGACCGGGAACGCTACCGCGACGGACGCCGGCGACGAAGACGGGACGACCGACGGGGACGGGTCAGCGGCGACCCCCACAGACGCGGAGACGGAAACCGCAACTGACGGCGGTCTCTTCGACGGTGACGCGACCGACACGCAGACCGACGACGGACTCCTCGGCGGTGACGGCTCAGACACCGAGACACCGACGGAGACCGCCACGCCGACTGAGGCGGAGACACCGACAGAGACCACGCCGACCGAAACGGAGACGCCCACCGAGACGCAGACGGACGACGGCGGCCTGCTGGGTTGACCGACGGCTTCGACCGGACGCAGTGGCTCAGGCGGATGGGACAGTGGGCTGTGGCACGCGGAACAGCGAAAATACGGACCGGTTCGGAACTGACTACTCGATGGTCGTGTGCTCGGACTCCTCGTTGAGCGCGAGGTTCGTCGCGATCTCGGCGCTCCGGACGGCGAACTCGGCCGTCTCCTGGAGGCTGACGAGCACTTCGCGGACCTCCAGTAAGTCTTCGTTGTCCATCTCCGGGAGGTCGTTCAGAATCTCGTGTTCCTTGTCGCCGATCTCCTGATAGAGGTCACGGACCTCGATGGCGGTGTCGTAATTGCGGTCGACGGCGGCCTGGACCGCGAGTTCGGTGATCTCGTTGACCTGGTCGGTGAACTCCCGGATGCGCCGCATCGTCGAACTGTCGACCTCCAGTGAGTGGTCCTCGGTCTCCAGCGCGATTTCGGCGATGTCCTCGGCGTTGTCGGCCGTCAGTTCGAGGTTCTTCGCGATGGAGCGGTAGCCGATGAGCGGGAAGCCGTCGTTGAGGCCGATGGCCCGCGCGAGGTTGGGGTTCTGGTAGGCCGTGAAGATGAGGCGAAGCAGGAGCACGAAGATCTTGTTCGCCTGTCGCTCCCGGTTGAGCGCGCGCTGGGCGAGGTCGGGGTTGCCGTGTGCGAGCGACTTGATCGCCTCGTTTCGCATCGTCGACCCGGTCGATTCCAGCCGTTCGAGGAGGTTGTCGAGCGTGAAGTCCTCGGGGTCGACCGAACAGCGGATGGCGATGCGGTCCGGCGTCTCCTCGATGACGCCCAGGCCCATCAGCTGGGTCTCGGCGTTGTACACCGCGTTGATGTGGGAGGATTCGAGCGTCTCGCCCTCCGGCGCTTCCACGTGGATGACGCGCCGGCCGAGCACGTACTGGGCCACGATGGCCCGCTCGACGGAGGCTGCGTCGAGGTTCTCGGCGTGGATGATCGCTTCCGATTCCTCGGTCTGGACCGACTCGGGCATGACGGTCAGCGTGCCCTTGCCGCCCATCCGCAGCGAGACTTCGTCGCCCTTCTCGACGTCGTGTGCGCTGGCCCACTCCGCCGGCAACGTCATCGCGAGCGTCGACGGGCCCAGCCGCTGGACTTTCCGCGTTTCCATATGTCCTTTGTCGGGCGGGAGATACCTTAATCTTGACTATACACCATAAAATTCTCCGTCCAAAATATCATGGGGCGGTGACGCGCGGTCAGACCACTTCGACGAGCCGGCGCTCGTGGCGACCGACGCGCACCCGCATCCAGCCGCGCAGTTCCGCGTCGAGGTCGGCGTCGCCGGTGTCGACCCGGAGCGTTCCCACGCCGTCGAGTTTCCGGCGCGAGGCGACGACTTCGAGGTCACAGCGCCGAATGACCGCCGGCGATAGCTGCTGGTTGCCGCGGCCGAACACGAACCCCTGGCCGCCGATGGGCGAGACGACGATGACGTTGCGGTCGCCGAGCGCATCGAGGATGTCCGCCTCCGCGGCGTCGCGGACGAGCACCTCGCCGTCGCGCCACACGTCGACGCCGAGCGTCGTCCCGTCGAAGCCCAGTTCGGACTTTATCGCGCCGACGGTGCTCCCGGGTCCGAGCACGTACGTGACGCCCTCCTCGACGGCGTCGGCGACCCCCTCGGCGAGCGACGCGACGCTACCGCCGCCCAGTTGCTTCGCGGACTGGCGCTGGTCGGCGACGGGGACCGTCGCGACCGCTCGCAGTTCCGTGACGACCTCGCCGCCACGGTAGGCGTCCTCGTCGATGTCGTTGACCTCCGCGCGCTCCGTCTCGGAGAAGCGGGCGACGATGCGGCCGGCCGCCCGCGGCGACACGCCGAACACCGACGAGTAGACCTTCACGCCCGCGGGGACGCCCAGTATCGGCACGTCGGCGTCCAGCGCGTCGAGCGCCTCGGCCACGTCGACCGCCGTGCCGTCGCCGCCGACGAACAGGATCACGTCGACGGCAGCTTCGACGAACGCCCTGACGGCGGCGCGGGTGTCCTCGCTCGTGGTCTCCTCGGCGTCCGCCGGTCCGCCGACGACGGTCGGCTCGAAGCCCGCGTCGCGAGCGACTTGCTCGCCCATCGGCCCGCCGTACGTGAGCAGTTCGACGCCTTCGCCGCTGTCGGCGAGCGACTGCAACGCCGCCCGCGCCCGGTCGGGCGCTCGCTGGTCGGCCCCCCGGCGGCGCGCCTCCTCGACTTTCCCGTCCGTCCCCTTCAGGCCGACGCGGCCGCCCATGCCCGCGATGGGATTGACCACGACACCGATTCGTCGCATTCGGTCGGGGATAGGCGACCCCCCGGCAAAAGGGGCCCGGGAGCGTGCCTTTCAAGCCACCCCACACAGAAGTGGCTCCTATGTCACTGCTACTCCAGAGTTCCGTTCAGACCGGTGTCATCAACGCCTCGGGGGCGGCCATCACGCTCGGCGGGCTCCTCCTGACGTTCCTCTGGCTGAACTACCTCTACCGATAGCTACTCCGCCGGCGACTCGACGCGGTCGCCGAACCACGCCGCCGCCCGCTCGACCAGTTCTTCCTCCGTCCCCTCGAACCGGACCGTCACGTACTCGCCTGGATAGCTCCCCACCTTCACCGGGAACTGCTCCTGGACCGCCGCGAGCCTGTCCAGCAGGGCGCTCTCCGGTTCGTCGGCGTCGACGGTGCGGACGTAGCGCTGCTCGCCGGCGAACTCAGAAGCGACCTCCTCGAACATCCGCTTCATCTCGGCCGGGACACCGGGCAGGACGTAGCAGTTCTCGACGACGCACCCGGGAGCGACGCCCTCGTGGTTCGGCAGGACGCGCGCCCCTTCGGGGACCTCGCCCGTCCCGTCGGTCAGGTCGTCACGGGTGTAGCCGCCGTGTTCCTCCAGCCACGCGATGGCCTCCTCGCTCTCGACCACGTCCCGGCCGAACGCCGCGGCGACGGCTTCGATGGTCTTGTCGTCGTGGGTCGGTCCCAGCCCTCCGGTGACGATGACCGCGTCGTACTCCGCGTGGTACTCGTTGACGACGCGGGCGACGTCGGCGGTCTCGTCGGGGACCACGGTCGTCCGGGCGACGGTGACGCCGCGCTCGGCGAGCGCTCGGCCCAGCCACGCGGCGTTCGTGTTGACCGTCTCGCCGGCGAGCAGTTCGTCCCCGACCGTGACTACCGCGACGCGCATACCCCTCGTTAGCCCGGGAGACACAAATACTGTCGGTCGAGAATCGCGGGGCTGCGGCTGGCCGAGTGAACGTCGAAAGGAGTGCTCCGTCAGGGATTTGAACCCTAGTCATCACCGTGAGAGGGTGATATGATTGGCCGGACTACACCAACGGAGCGTGCATTGATTTCTTGCGGGGAGGGACGTATAATCATTGCGTTTCGGCCCCGCCCTGTGTCGGTTTCGCATGAGAACGAGAGACGGGCGACGGCGGCGCGGCTACCTGCGGTCGGTTCCGCTGCGAAAAAGCTCCGCCGTCGTCGGGGCCGTACTCACTCGTCGTCGAACGGCGAACCGGCGGCGTCCGGTTCCTGCCCGGCGAGGCTGATGATGTTCTCCCGGCCGACCCGGAGCTTCGAGATGTCGCCCTCCTCTTCCATGTCCGAGAGGAGCATGCTCACCTTGGACTTCGACCAGTCGGTGTTGTCGACGATGTCGACCTGCTTCATCCGCCCGCCGTTGTCTTCCAGCAGTTTGATGACGCGGTCGCTGTCGGTGAGCAGTTCCTCGTCGGACACCGCCGGCTCGGTGTCGGCCTCGCCGCCGCTCTCGGGCGCCGCCGGCGCGTCTGCCGCCTCGGCGGCGGTCGCCGTGGCTTCGCTGGCCGCCGCTCCCGCACCACTGTCGTCTCCACCGAAGACGCGGGCCGCGACACCGGAGCGCCAGATGGCCGCGCCACCGACGACGAGGGCCACGATGGCGAGCGCCGGGAGCAGCCACCCCGGGCCGCCGGTCCCGGCGGTCGTCGGCGTTCCGCCGGTTCGGCGCTCCTCGGTCGAATCACCGTCAGCCGACCCGCCCGTCCCATCGTTCCCCCGCGGTTCGAGTTCGACGTACGGGCGGCGGTCGTTGAACGACCGCTCGCCGTTCCAGGTGACGCTCTCGCTCCCGCGGAGGTCGTCCGGGGCGCTCTGAGAGTCCGGTGTCGGTCGAACGTCGGCGAAGACAACGCCGGGCCCCCGCTCGAAGACGAACGACTGGCTCTCGCCGATGTAGAAGCCGCCCTCGAACACGTCGCTCACGAGCACCGACCCGTCCGAGACGACGGCGAAGTTGTCCCAGCGGAACGACATCCTGACCGCGCCGGTGCTCTGGAGCGGGTCGACCGACGCGGACCGCTCGTAGTGGCTGGCCGACATCTCGCGGCCGGTCGTGTTCGACCCGTAGCGAGTCAGCACCGCCGACTGCTCCACGAAGTTCCGGTACAGCGGCGTCTCCGTGGTCTCGAATTCCTCGGCGAAGGACTCGAACTGCGCCTGGTCGGACTCGTTCTGTAACGGCGTCCGGTGTTCGATGGTCCACGTGGCCGACCCGTTCCCGTACACGGTCACGCGGAACGTCGTCTGATCGAACCCGTCGGGCGTCTGCATGCGGGCGCTCGTGCCGCCTTCCTGTGCCATGGCCGGGAGCGCCACGCCACTCCCGAGCAGGAGCATGGCAACGAGACCGGCGACCACCGGACGTAACATCTGTCGTATATCATCGATGGACCGCATAAAAGCGCTGTGAATAGGGGCGTTCTCCGTCGCGATCCGGACCGCGTCCCGCGATTTTACCCGTGACGCGTCCCTCCCGCTCCCGCTCGGCGTCCCCTCCGCTGTAAAGACGCATCGGCTCCCAGGAGACCGGAGTCCCGTGGAGACCCCGTTTCGACCCGTCAGTCGATTCGCGGCCAGCCGGACGGCGGACGCTCGCAGTCGGTGATCGAACGCACCCCGCCCATGGACGGAGATCCAGCTGTTGCCACCTGAACCAGAGAATCACGTCTCGACGGCGAATTGGCAAGAATTTCCGGAGGGTTATTTAGACAGGAGGTGCATCGAACGATAACATATGGGACTCGTCGCGAACGCGAGGGGTAGTCGGGCGGCCGTGGTCGACCGGCCGGGCGCAGTCGCGGTGGCCGCCGTCCTGGGCTACCTCTTCGTCGACCTCGTCGTAAAGCTCTCTGGAACCAGCGTGTTCTTCCTCGGCGTACAGGTGTTGGGTGGCTCGCTCGAACTCGGCTCGCTGCTCTCGATGGTCATCGACGGCCTGCTCGTGGGGCTCGCGGTCGGACTGGCCGGCATCGGGCTGTCGATGACGTACAGCATCCTCGACTTCGCGAACTTCGCCCACGGCGACACCGTGACCGCCGGGGCGTTCCTGGGCTGGGTCGTCGCCTACATCGCGGCCGGCCTCGGAACGGGAGCGCCGATCGCGGAGCTGTTCATGCTCAACTCGGGCCGACAGCTAAGCACCGTCTCGACGTTCGTTCCGGTGCTCCTCGGCCTCGTCGTCGCCGGCGTCGGGAGCGTGGGCGTGACGCTGCTCGTCGACCGCCTCACGTACCGCCCGATGCGCGACGCGGACAACATCTCGCTACTGATCGCCTCCATCGGCGTCGCGCTCGCGATGCGCTACCTCATCGCCTTCGTCTTCGGCACGCAGACCAGCGGCGTCGCGAGCGGCGGGCTCCGCATCACGCTGCTCGGCACCGTCTCGATGACCGACAACGAGGTCACGCTGCTCGTCGTCAGCCTCCTGTTGATGCTTGCGGTCCACCTGCTCCTCCAGCGGACCAAGCTCGGCAAGGCGATGCGTGCGATGGCCGACAACGAGGACCTCGCGCGCGTGACGGGGATTCCGACCGAGCGGGTGATCCGGCTGACGTGGATCCTCGGCGGCGGCCTCGCCGGCGTCGGCGGCTACCTGCTCGTCCTGGAGAGCGGGACGATCTCGTTTAACTTCGGCTGGATCCTCCTCTTGCTCATCTTCGCCGCCGTCATCGTGGGCGGCATCGGGTCGATATACGGCGCGATGGCCGGCGGCGTCCTCATCGGACTGGTCGACAGCCTGGCCCTCATCTGGTTGCCGTCGGGACTGACGCGGGCGGCGGCGTTCCTCGTGCTCATCGTCGTCCTGCTGCTTCGCCCGTCCGGCATCTTCGGGGGGGTGACGACGGCGTGAGCGCGGCCGACGCCGTCCGTGACCGCCTCGACGAACTCCCCGACATCGGGCTGGTCGCCGGCTTCCTGGCCGGCATCTGGGCGATCATGCTCGTCCTGGCGCTCGCCGTCGGCGGCACGGCGTGGCCGAACCTCGCCGCCGGCTTCATCGGTAGCGTCACGGTTCTCATCGGCGGCTACGCGATTCTCGCGCTGGCACTGAACCTCCAGTGGGGGTACACCGGCCTGTTCAACATCGGGGTCGCCGGCTTCATGGCCGTCGGCGCGTACACGACGGCGATTCTGACGGCTCCGACGGACCCCGCGGCCGGTGCGGTGGCCGGCCTCGGTCTCCCGCTGTGGGTCGGCCTCCTCGGCGGGATGCTGATGGCGGCGGTCATCGGCGGACTGGCCGCCCTGCCCGCGCTGCGGCTGAAAGCCGACTACCTCGCCATCGTGACGGTGGCGTTCTCCGAGGTCATCCGGCTGACGGTCAACTGGAGCGGCCTCGCGGAGTTCTCGCTGTTCGGACGGACGCTCGGGACCGGCGGCGCGACGGGGATCTCCTTCGAGTCGGCCAACGACGTGGCGGGGTCGCTCGTCAACGGCGTGGGCGCGCCGGTCGCCGCCGCGTTCCAGAGCGTCGGCGTCTCCGCGCCGAACCTCGCCAACCTCACGTACGGGCTCATGCTCATGGCGGTCGTGGGCGCGAGCTACTGGGTGTTCGCTCGCCTCACGAACTCGCCGTTCGGCCGCGTGCTGAAGGCCATCCGCGAGGACGAGACCGTGACCCAGTCGCTCGGGAAGGACACCCGCCTGTTCAAGATAAAGACGTTCATGATCGGCTGCGCGCTGATGGGACTGGCCGGCGTCCTGTTCCGCGGACAGGCCGGCTACATCAGCCCGAGCCAGTTCCGACCGACCATCACGTTCTACGTCTTCGCGGCGCTCATCATCGGCGGCTCCGGCTCGAACACCGGGAGCATCCTCGGCGCGGCGACGTTCTCCGGCCTGCTCTTTTACCTGCCGGCCCGCATCGGCGAGAACGTGCCACTCGGCACGCGCGCGCCGAGCAACATCGTTGAGGCGGTCGCCGCGCTCGGCTCGCTCGACCCGTTCCCGCTGGTGGCCTACACCGTCGGCAACGTCAGCACGCTCCGGTTCGTCCTCATCGGCGTCGTCCTCATCTACATCATCCAGAACCAGCCCGAGGGACTGCTCGGCCACCGCAACGAACCGGCGGCGAGCGTTGACCTCGACCGGAGCCGCGCCGATATCGGGGGTGAGTCGGATGAGTGACTCAGCGGAGACACAGCGCCAGACGGCGGCCGTCGACAGCGAGAGCATCGAGGACCCTCTGCTGGAGGTCGACGGCCTCCGGAAGCAGTTCGGCGGCGTCGTCGCCGTCGACGGGGCCTCCTTCGCCGTCGGCGAGGGCTCGCTCACGGGTCTCATCGGACCGAACGGGGCCGGGAAGTCGACGACGTTCAATCTAATCACCGGCATCCACGAGCCGACCGGCGGACGCGTCACGTTCGACGGGCAGGAGATCACGGGCCTCCCGCCGTACACGCTCGCGAACCGCGGGCTCGTGCGGACCTTCCAGATCGCCCGCGAGCTGTCCGACATGACCGTCCTCGAGAACGTGATGCTCGCGCCGGACGACCAGGTCGGGGAGTCGGCGATTCGCTCGGTGCTGCCGGGCCTTCGAGACGACGTGATCGCCGACGAGGAGGCGGTCCGGGACCGCGCGTGGGAGACGCTCGATTTCTTCGAGATCGACCACCTCGCACACGAGAACGCCGGGAATCTCTCGGGCGGACAGCGGAAACTCCTGGAGATGGCGCGGGTGCTGATGACCGACCCGGAGATGGTCCTGCTCGACGAACCGCTCGCCGGCGTGAACCCGACGCTGGAGGAGAAGCTACTGGAGCGCATCCACGAACTCCGCCGCGAGCAGGGGCTGACCTTCCTGCTCGTGGAACACGACATGGACGTCATCATGAACAACTGCGAACACATCATCGTCATGCACCAGGGGAGCGTCCTCGCCGAGGGGGACGCCGAGGCCATCAAGTCGGACGAGCGCGTGCTCGAAGCGTACCTGGGAGGTGAGGTATGAGCCAGCGCGCGACGGTCTCGGCGGAGGTCACGCTGCCCGACCCGTCCGAGAGTCTCCTCGCCATACGGAACCTCGACGCGGGCTACGGCGACCTGCAGGTTCTCAGCGACGTGCACATGGACGTGGCCGACGAGGAGTACGTCGTCATCGTCGGCCCGAACGGCGCGGGCAAGTCGACGGTGATGAAGTCCGTCTTCGGGCTGACGACGTACATGGGCGGCCAGGTCGTCTTCGGCGGGACCGACATCAGCGAGCGCAATCCCGACGAGATCATCTACGAGGGAATCAGTTACGTCCCGCAGACGGGCAACGTCTTCGGCTCGCTGTCCGTCCGCGAGAACCTGGAGATGGGTGCGTACATCCTCGACGAGGTCCCGGAGGACCGCATCGAGGACGTGTACGAGCGCTTCCCCATCCTCCGCGAGCGCTCCGAGCAGGACGCCGGCACGCTCTCGGGCGGCCAACAGCAGATGCTCGCGATGGGGCGGGCGCTGATGCTCGACCCGGACCTCCTGTTGCTCGACGAGCCCTCCGCCGGCCTCGCGCCGGACCTCGTCGAGGACATGTTCGACCGCATCGACCGCATCAACGACGACGGGACGGCCATCCTGATGGTCGAGCAGAACGCCAAGGAGGCCCTGCGTCGTTGCGACCGCGGCTACGTCCTCGTCCAGGGGCAGAACCGCTACGAGGACGACGGCTCGGTGCTGCTGAACGACGAGCAGGTGCGACAGGACTTCCTCGGCGGATAACGGCGAAAAAACGGATTCGCGAGCGGCCTACTGGTTCATCGCGCTGTTGATCTCGGACGTGTAGGAGGACTGCTGCTGCTCGAAGCCGACCTGGTTGACGACAGTCCCGCCGCGTTCCTCGAACGCGCTGACGAAGGCCTCCTGGAGCGCCTGCCCGTAGCTGTTGTTGAGATACAGCGTCGACGCGGTCTCTGCGCCCATCTCGGACATACCGACCTGCGCGAGCACCTGCCCCTGCAGGGCGTCGCTCGGCGGGGTGCGGAAGATGTAGTCGTCGTCTTCGAGTCCCGTGAGCGTCGGCGACGTGGACGCCGGCGAACAGCCGACGACGCCGCTGTCGACGAGGACGTTCCGGGCGACCTGGATGGACACCTCGGAGCTCGCGGCCCCGGTGATCGAGGGGTAGCCGGCGCTGACGAGGGAGTTCGCGGCGTCGATGCCGGCCTGTGCGACGGACTGGGTGTCGCCGACCTGGTAGTCGAACTCGAAGTCGACCTGGTCCTGCAGTTGCAGCGCCGGGAGCAGGGCCGCGTCCCGGATCGGCTTGCCGAGCGGGCCGAGGTCGCCGGTCTCGGGCATCAGGACGCCGAAGCTGACCGTCCGGCCCGAGTCGCTGCCCGAGCCGCTCGGTTCCGGCTGCGGGAGTTCGCCGCTGCTCTCGAAGTCGACGGTGTTGAGCGTCTCGATACCGCCGCCGTCCTGGAAGCCGAAGACCTGGTACTGCGCCGAGGCCATGTCCCCGTTCTGGTCGAAGTTGACGGTGCTCGAGGCCCCCTCGTACTGGATGTTCTCACCGGCGGCGGCCGCTTCGACGGCGGCCGGCAACTCGGACGGCCCGTACGCGTCGCCGCCCGGATTCGCGACCACGCGCATGTGGTCGCGGATGGCCTGGCCGTCGTTCTCGCCCGCCAGAAGGTTCGCGAGAATCTGGACCGCCGTCGCGTCGTAGGCCTGCGAGGTGAACACGCCCGGCTCGTCGTAGTCGAACTCCGAGGTGAACTGCTCGGTGAACGTGTCGACGCCGGGGCCGGCCGCAGACGGCGCGGTCCCGCGGACGTTCGACATGTCGTTACCGACGTTGCTCGGGAGTTCGCCGTCCTGCAAGCCGTCGGTGACGAGGATGTCCGCGGCGTCGTCCCCGTAGTCGGCGTAGAAGTCCTTGAACAACTGGACCCCGCTCTGGGGATACCCGACGACCATCAGCACGTCCGGCGACTCGCCGCCACCGCCGCTTCCGTCCCCGGTCGCGGTTCCGGTTCCGCCGTCGCTACCGCCATCGCCGCCGTCGCCGCCGTCACCGCCACTGCCGCCGTCTGTCTGCTCCGTCGAGCAGCCTGCGAGTCCGCCGAGCAGGCCGACCGTGCTTACCGCTCCGGTGCGCTTCAGAAACAGTCGTCGGCTGGTATCCTGACTCATACCTACCTATACAACACTCGTGCTCTCATAAAACAGTATCCTAACATCGGACGGAAATCGGCAGTCAGCGACCCGATTCGAGTGCACGACTGGTAAGATTTACCTGTCGAATCGCTGGGAGAACCGACGCGCTCACGAGACGCTGGTCGGGGGACGCGACTGCGCGAAAAAATGTCGGGTGCTGTCCGTTACTCGAAGTGGTCGACCGACTTCTGGTACTCTTCGGCGGCCTTGTCCCAGTCGACGACCTCGAAGAAGGCGTCGATGAAGTCACCACGAGCCGGACCGTAGTCGTAGTAGTAGGAGTGCTCCCAGACGTCGAGCGCGAGGACGGGGTGTGCGCCCCAGAGCGCGCCCTGGTCGTGCTTGTCGACCTTGACGTTACGGAGCTGCTTGGCGACGGGGTCGTAGACCAGCAGCGCCCAGCCGCCGGCAGCCGAGGCCGCGGCCTCGAATTCGCCCTTCCAGCCCTCGTAGGAGCCGAAGTCCTCCTCGATGCGGTCGCGGAGGTCGCCCTCGGGCTCACCGCCGCCGTTGGGGTCCATGTTCTCCCAGAACAGCGTGTGGAGGTAGTGGCCACAGCCGTTGTGGGTGACGTTGCCGAGCGCGCCGGCGCTCGACGAGAAGTCGCCCGCCTCGCGGTTCTCGGCGAGTGTCTCCTCGGCGGACTCCAGGCCGTTTACGTAGCCCTGATGGTGGGTGTCGTGGTGCCAGGTGAGCACCTGCTCGGAGATGTGCGGCTCCAGCGCGTCGTAGTCGTACGGGAGCGGTGGCAGTTCGGGATTGGAATGTTCGGACATATGAAAACGCCTCCATCGGTACCTGTCGCGCGGCTGCCTGTTAAACGTTTAGGAGACGTATGGTATCACCTGTCACGCACACGCCGAGGGAGTCCCAGTCCGGTCGTCGTTCGCCCGGGCAGAGACACGCGTCTAATCGGTGTCAGAAGGCGGCACATTCACTCGGGGCGTCACGATTCGCCTCGCGTCAGTCGTCGCCTCGTGCGCGCTCGAACATGTCCAGGGCTCGCTCGCGGCGCTCCCCGTGGTCGACGACCGGGTCCGGGTAGTCAGGCGCGGCGTTTCGCCGCTGGGTGAGCGAGCACTCGTTCCAGTCGTGGATGACCTCGGGGTCGGTGTCCCGGAGCTCCGGCACGTAGCGCGTGATGTACTCGGCGTCGGGGTCGTAGTCCTCGCCCTGCGTCATCGGATTGAAGATGCGGAAGTACGGCTGGGCGTCGGTCCCCGTCGACGCGGCCCACTGCCAGCCGCCGTTGTCGTTCGCCGTGTCGTGGTCGACCAGTTTCTCCCGGAACCACTCGTAGCCGTAGCGCCAGTCCACGAGGAGGTCCTTCGTGAGGAAGGACGCGACGATCATTCGCACGCGATTGTGCACGTACGCCTCCTCGCGGAGCTGGCGCATCCCCGCGTCGACGATGGGATAGCCCGTCTCGCCGTCCTTCCACGCCTGCAGGAGCGCCTCGTCGTTCTCCCAGTCGATGGGGTTCTCGTAGCTCTTGTAGTTCGACGCGACGACGTTCGGGTGCGCGAACAGCACCTGCGTGTAGAACTCCCGCCAGGCGAGCTGTGACTGGAACTCCCTGACGGACTCGCGCCTGTCGCCGCCGACGCCGTCCGCCGCCGCCTCGGTGCGCTCGTACACCTCGCGGATGCCGACGGTCCCGAACTTCAGGTGAGGCGAGAGCCGAGACGTACACTCGTCGGCGGGGAAGTCGCGGCGCTCGCCGTAGCGGTAGACGTCCCCGTCCAGGAAGTCGTCGAGCAGCGCGCGAGCCGCGTCGGTCCCGGCGGCCGGCACGTCGGCTTCCGGGTCCTCGAAACCGAGGTCGGCGAGCGTCGGCAGGTCGTCGCCCTCGACCGCCGCCAGCGCGTCTGCCGCTGGCGCGTCGAAGGGAGCGTCTTTCTCCCGGTCGTGCCACTTCCGCCCGAAGTAGGTGAACACGCTGTAGGGGTCGCCGTCGTTCGTCGTGATCTCGCCCGGCTCGTGCAGGACGGCGTTCTGGACGGCCTCGCGGGAGACGTCGGCGTCGTCCAGCGCCCGTCGGACCGCCGCGTCGCGCTCCCGCGCGAGGCCGGAGTAGTCCTTCCCCCACGTCACCGTCTCCGCGTCGTACTCTGCGGCGAGGTTCGGCACCACCTCTCGCGGGTCGCCCTCGGCGACCACGAGATCGCTCCCGCGGTCGCGGTACCACGCCCTGAGGCTGTCGAGCGCGTCGAGCATGAACGCGACTCGCGGCGGTGCGGCGTGGTCGAGCACGGCCCTGTCGAAGACGAACACCGGGACGACGGGGTCCGACGGACTCGCCGCCGCGAGCCCGGCGTTGTCCGTCGCCCGCAGGTCTCGTCGGTGCCAGTGGAGGCGCATACGGTGACAACGTCCGCGTCCCGTCAAAAGGTACTGCCCAAGGACATCGGTTCGCGGCTCGCTGACAGTCACCACAGTTATCTCCGTCCCGGGTGTCGCTCCGGTCATGTCCGAAGCGCTTGTCACGCGCTCGACCGACGGGGACGTGACGACGGTGACGCTGAACCGCCCCGAGGCGCGAAACGCCCTCTCGAAGCCGCTGGCCGACGAACTCACCCACGCGTTCGAGGCAATCGGCGAGGGGGACGCCCGATGCGTGGTGCTCGACGGTGCGGGCGCGGCGTTCTGTGCGGGCGGCGACATCGAGGCGATGCTCGAGGGCGTCGAGAGCGACCAGCCGCCGTCCGACCGCGTCGATAGCGTCCTCGCGGCCATCCACGAGGCGATACTGGCCGTCGACGGCTGTGACCGGCCGGTCGTCGCGAAGATCGACGGCCCCGCGTTCGGTGCCGGCGCGGGGCTGGCGCTCGCCTGTGACGTGCAGTTCGCCAGCCCGGACGCGAAGATCGGGTTCGGCTTCCGCCGGGTGGGCCTGGCCATCGACTCGGGCGTGTCGTACTTCCTGCCCCGTATCGTCGGCCCGAACAAGGCCAAGGAACTGGTCTTCACCGGCGAACTCCTCGACGCCGACGCGGCCCGCGAACTCGGCCTGTTCACCCGCCTGTTCGAGGCCGACTCCTTCGAGCAGGGCGTCGAGAACATGGTTGAGACCATCGCGGAGGGTCCCACGGTCGCGCTGGGACAGGCGAAGCGCCTGCTCGACCGCGGCACCGAGGTCTCGCTGGAACAGGCGCTGGAAAACGAGGCCGCCGCGCAGGGACTGGCGTTCACGACCCGCGACCACGGGGAGGGGGCCCGCGCGTTCGCCCAGCGGCGGGAGCCGTCGTTCGAGGGGCGCTAGTCCGCGTGGCCGAAAACGTCACAACGAGCGGTACGCGACTAGCCGTATGAACGGCGACACGCCCGACTGGGAGTTCACCGAACGGGACGTGACTATCCTCAGGGAACTCTCTGCGGACCCTCAGCGCTCGTCCCGCGAACTCGCGGACATCCTCGAGTCGGAGTACGACATCGACGTGTCCCACGTGACCGTCAGCGAGTCCATCCGGAAGATGCGCGACGAGGGCGTGTTCCGGGAGGCCATCATCCCCAACGAGGCGCTGTTCAACTTCGCGCTCTTCGAGTTCAAGTTCAACCCCGAGCACTTCGCGGACTCCTGGCACGACGCCATGGTGTCCATCCGCGACGACCGCCACACGCTCTTTTACTTCCTCTCGGACGGCGAGTACCAGTGGAAGTCGGTGATGATGTTCCCGAGCCGGACCGCCGAGTCGCGCTGGATTCACGACTTCTACAAGGACCACGGCGAGGTGGTCCTGAACGTCCGCAACTCCGTGGTCCACAACGTTCTGAAGTTCCGGACTGACCCGGAGATGTACACCGAACTCGACGGCGAGACCACGCTGGAGCCGTAACCGCGCGCGTCGCTACGGTGTCAGAATCGGGAGACAGAGACGAAAACCGAACCGAGAGAGACGAACCAGATCGTCCGCGGAGAGACCGTTACAGCTTTCGTTCGGCGTCTTCGGCCAGTTCTTTCATGCGCTTGCTGACGCGGCCCGCGTCAGAGAACTCGTCTTCGCTCATCGCCGTCGCGAGCGAGTTCCCGAGGACGAACACGGCGTGTTTGTGCTCGCTCTTGGACTTGTGGACGTCCGAGGGCCGCACGTCGAGTTCCTGATAGGCGTCGAACAGGTCCGGGTCGACCGAGTCCATCTCGTCGCGGAAGTACTCCATGATCGTCACCATCTGTTCGTGTAGTTCGAGAAGTTCGTCTTTGTGCATGACTAACGGTATGTGTTGGCAGCCGCATAAGAATTGCTTGAGAAGAGATACCAGACTCTCACGGCCCGCTCAGAAGACGTACTCGTCGTCGTGACCCATCATGCCGTCCTCTTCGAAGCCTGGTTCCTCGTCCTCGTCCTGCGGGCCGGAGGTCTTGTACGCCTTCAGCCCGGTCGACAGGAGGTCTTCGATTGCCTCCTCGCGGTTGAGGAACTCGCCCTGCTCGACGAGCTGAGCGATCTGCATCTCGAGATGTTCCGGGATATTGATCTCTACCTTGGGCATCGCAACATAGGGGGCTTCGACTAAGCCCTATTTAAACTTGACGGGGGTGGGTACGGACTTTCGAAAATTTCAATTTCGTAACTGGGAGACGATATTCGTGATGCGAGAGATGAATTTTTCGCAATCAGAAGCAGGTGCGCGCCAGCGCAGTCGTCGCCGGCATCGGTCCGTCCGGGACCGGCGCGCGCTCGGATGCCGCTCGTCGGGCCGCGCGGCGGTGTCGAGAATCGAGCGTATAGTTAGGCTCAAAGGTGCGCAATCCTAAGGCCTGGGTGATGGAACCACTGCGTGGTGACGAGACGACGGTTGGTGAGACAACGGTCGTCGCACGTGGGTGTCGCCTCGAGCGCGCACCGGTGCGGGCGTTCCTCGAAACGGACGCGCGTCCCCGGTTCTACTGGGCGGCCGGCACCGAGTCGGTCGCGGCCCGCGGGAGCGCGGCGACCGTGACCGCCGACGGCGAGTCGCGGTTCGCCGACGTGCGGGCCGCCGTCGAGGCGCTGTTCGAGGGCTGTTCGGTCCCCGACGACCTCCCGAGCGCGGCGCGCCCGCGGCTGTTCGGCGGGTTCGCCTTCCACAACGGCGACCACGACGGGGCCTCGCCCTGGACCGGCTTCCCCAGCGCGGCGTTCTTCCTCCCCGAGGCCCAGGTGACGGTCCGGGACGACGACGCGTGGCTCACGACGGCCGCGACGGGGCCGGACGCCGCCGCGGAGGCCGCCGCGCTCCTCGACGAGTGGCGCGACCGACTCGCGACGCTCTCCGGGCGCGAGTCGGCCGGGCCGCCGGGAATCACGCGCCGCGAGCGGACGCCGACGCAGGCCGGCTGGCGCGACCAGGTGGGCGAGGCGCTCGAGAGCGTCGCCCGCGGCGACCTCCAGAAGGTCGTCCTCGCCCAGAGCCTCCGGGTCGCCCTCGCGTCCGACCTCTCGGTCCCCGACGTGATGGAGCGGCTCTCGCGGACCTACCCGGACTGCTACCGGTTCATGCTCTCGCCCGAGGCCGGCGGGACCTTCTTCGGGGCCACGCCCGAGCGGCTCGTCTCCGTCCGCGGACGCACCGTCAGGACGGAGGCGCTGGCCGGCTCGACGGGCCGGGGCGACACGCCAGCCGAGGACGAGTGGCTGGCCGCCGAACTGCTCGACAGCGAGAAGGACCGCCACGAGCAGAAGCTCGTCGCCGACGCCATCCGCGACCAGCTCGAACCGTTCGCGACGACGGTGCGCATCGGCGACCGGACCGTCCGCCGGCTCGCCACCGTCCAGCACCTCCGGACCTCGATCACGGCGGAGCTGGGGACCGACGAGCACGTCCTCTCGCTGGTCGAGGCGCTCCACCCCACGCCGGCCGTCGGCGGCCTGCCGCCGGACGCCGCCCTCCGGACCATCCGCGAGACCGAGGCGTTCGACCGCGGCTGGTACGCCGCCCCCATCGGCTGGGTCGACGCCGCCGGCAACGGGACCTTCGCCGTCGGCATCCGCTCGGCCGTCGCCACTGACCGGGAGGCGACGCTGTTCGCCGGCGCGGGCATCGTCGAGGACAGCGACCCCGACCGCGAGTGGGACGAGGTGCAGCTCAAGTACCGGCCGATTCTGGACGAACTGGAATGACCGCGCCGAACGTCAACACGCTGTGGGCGGAGGCGCTCGTGGCCGAACTCGTCGCCGGCGGCGTCGACGCCGTGTGTCTCTCACCCGGCAGTCGCTCGACGCCGCTGACCGTGGCGTTCGCCGAACATTCCGAGGTCGAAGTGTTCTCACACCTCGACGAGCGCTCGGCCGCCTTCTTCGCGCTCGGCCGCGCCCGCCGGACGGGGCGGCCGACGCCACTGGTCTGCACCTCCGGGACCGCCGCCGCGAACTACCACCCGGCCGTCGTCGAGGCGAACCAGTCGGGCGTCCCGCTCCTGCTCCTGACGGCCGACCGGCCGCCGGAGCTCATCGACAGCGGGGCGAACCAGACCGTCGACCAGGAGAAGCTCTACGGCGACGCCGTCCGCTGGTACCGCGACATGCCCGAACCCGAGGCCGAGCCCCGGAAGGTGCGGATGCTCCGGACCACGGCGGCCCGCGCGCTCGCGGCGAGTACCGGGAACGACTCGGGTCCCGTCCACCTCAACTGCCGGTTCCGCAAGCCGCTGGAACCGACGCGGGTCCCCGACGACCACCCGGCGGGCGTCCCCGACGACTGGGCCGGCGACGACCTGACGGCCGAAGCGGGCCGCGACGGGCCGTTCGTGACGACCAGCGAGGGCGTCACGACCCCCGACGGGGCGGCGGTCGAGCGGCTTCGCGACGCCGTTTCGGCCGCCGACCGCGGCCTGCTCGTCGCCGGTCCCGCGGACGACGGCCTGCGCGCCGACGCGCTGGAGCGACTGGCGTCCGCGACGGGATTCCCGGTCCTCGCCGACCCGCTGTCGGACCTCCGCTTCGGCCCGCACGTCGAACGCCTCGACGTGCCGGTCTGTGGCGGCTACGACGGCTACCTCGGTTCCGACGCGGTCGCGGCGTGGGACGACCCCGACGTGGTGCTCCGCTTCGGCGCGTCGCCCACCTCCAAGCCGCTCCGGCGGTATCTCCGGGACGCCGACTGCCGGCAGGTCGTCGTGGACCCGACCGGCGGCTGGCCCGAAGCCGAGTTCACCGCGACGGACCTCGTCGTCGCGGACGAGGACGCCACCGCGGACGCGCTCGCGGCGGCGTCGCCCGGGAACAGCGACCCGGCGTGGCGCGAGCGGTTCGCGACCGCCGAGCGCGTCCACTGGGACGCGGTCGAGGCGACGCTGGACGAGACCTACTGGGAGGGCGGCGTCCTCGCGGACGCGACGGCGCTCGCGCCCGACCCGACGACGCTGTTCGTCTCCAACAGCATGCCCGTCCGCGACGCTGACCGCTTCGGGCGGCCGCGGCCCGCCGACCTCACCGTCCTCGGCAACCGGGGGGCCAGCGGCATCGACGGCATCACCTCGACGGCGCTCGGGGCCGGGAGCGCGACGGACGACCCGCTCGTGCTCGTCACGGGCGACCTGGCGTACTACCACGACATGAACGGGCTGCTCGCGCTGGGGCGCTGCGGCGTCGACGCGACCGTCGTCCTGCTCAACAACGACGGCGGCGGCATCTTCCACATGCTCCCCATCGAGGACCACCCGACCTTCGACGAGCAGTTCCGCACCCCGCACGGGCTCGACTTCGAGCCGACCGAGGCGCTCTACGCGCTCGACTTCGAGCGCGCGACCGACCGACGCGAGTTCGGCGAGCGGTTCGCCGCGTCGCTCGACCGCGACGGCACGCAAGTCATCGAGGTCCGCTTCGACGCCGGCGACAGCCACGCGGTCCGCGACCGGATTGCCGAGCGAGTCGCCGACCGGCTTGCCGACGCGTAGCGACGGCAATCGAGGGTCGCCGTATCACACCCGGAGTGCGGCGGCCGTCAGCAGCGAGAACCCGAACGGGAGCCACGTCCCGGCCAGCGCGAGCAGGCCGAGTACCGAGAGCGCGCCGACGTTCAGCACGACCAGCGCCGCCGCCGTCGCGAGGCTCCAGGTCCCGAACACCCCGATGGCGATGACCGGTTCGGACTGGAGGTAGCCGACCAGCAGGACCGTACAGAGCCCGATGGTGACGTTGACCCACAGCGGGAACGCCGGCAGCAGTGCGCTGAACAGCAACACCGGGTAGAGCGCGAACGTGATTCCGAACAGCGTGAGGTCGCGGCCGGTCGGCATCTCGAACCCCCGCCCGCGCCCGGTCGACGCGCGCTGGCGGACGCTGTACGTCGACGACGTGCTCCAGACGCCGTCCCCGCCGCTGCCGCGTGGCGTCGCCGTCGAACCGGTGCTCCGGCCGTCGCCCGTTCGGGCGGCGTGTCCGTCCGAGTCAACGGAGGCGTCGCCCGCGTCGCTCCCCTCATCGGTGGTCGAGTCGCTCGCCGCCCGACGCCGTCGCTCCTCGGTGACCCGCTCGCCGGCCCGGCGCTCGCGCTCGGCGCGCGACTGGTCGCGCCCGCGGGACTCGCCTGCGGTCGAACCGGCGTTCGCCGACGGGTCCCCGTCCGAACCGGCGTCGGTCGCGTCGCCGCCGTAGCCCGCCCGCCGCGCGGCCTCCGAGACGGTGCTCCCGTCGTCCGCCCCAGCGGATTCGCCCGAAACGTAGGCCGCGTGTCCGAGTCGGTCGTAACGCGCCCGCTCGTCCGCGTCGGTGAGCACGTCTCTGGCCTCGATGAGGCGCTGGGTCGCCTCGCCCGCGTCGGCGTCGTCGCTCACGTCAGGGTGGGTCTCCTTGAGCCGAGCGCGGTACGCGGCTCGAATCTCCGCGGTCGACGCGTCCGGAGCGACGCCGAGCACGTCGTAGAACGTCTCGGTCATCCCGCCGCGCTCACTCGTCCTCGACGCCTCCGCGCTGGGTGCTCTCACCGGTCCGCGACCGGCCGTCGTCCTGCTCCGCCTGCTGCTCCAGTGCCGACGCGATTCGTTCGAGCGCCCGGACGAAGCGCAAGAGGACGTACACGACGGCGTACGCGAGCCAGGGCAGGACGGCGACGATGAACCCGAGGAGAATCTGCTGGACGATGAGGAAACTGTACGCGAGGACGACGACCGACAGCACGGCGAGGACAGCCTGTATCGCGGTGTGGTTCCGAGTGGAGGGCATCGTTTCTGGGTCACGCGCGCGGTGCCAAAGCGTTTGCGCCGCCAGTATCGGTCGCGGAAACGCGACTCGACGGCGTCCCGGGGCGACGCGACCCGCCCGCCACGAGGTAGCTTTTTGCGAGGGCCGTCCCCAGCCACGGTATGGTCTCTGAGCTATTCGACCCGGACCGCTGGACGGCCGTCGAGCGGTTCGACTTCGCCGACATCACCTACCACCGCTCGACGGAGACGGGCGCGGTCCGCATCGCCCTCGACCGGCCCGAGAAGCGCAACGCCTTCCGCCCGGAGACGGTCGACGAGCTCTCGACGGCGCTCGACCACGCCAAGCGGCTCACCGACGTGGGCTGCGTCATCCTCACCGGGAACGGGCCGTCGCCGAAGGACGACGGCTGGGCCTTTTGCTCGGGCGGTGACCAGTCCATCCGGGGCGAGAGCGGGTACGAGTACCGCGCGGACGAGGACAGCGAGTCGGCAAGCGATTCCGGCCACTCGAGCGGGAAGCAAAGCGACCCGCGAGAGACGAGCGACGGCGTGGCCGACGACGCCCCCGAGAACGTGGGCCGCCTCCACATCCTCGAAGTCCAGCGCCAGATACGCCACATCCCAAAGCCCGTCGTCGCCGTCGTCCCCGGGTGGGCCGTCGGCGGCGGCCACTCGCTGCACGTCGTCTGCGACCTCACGCTCGCGAGCGAGGAGCACGCGAAGTTCCTCCAGACCGACCCCGACGTGGGCAGTTTCGACGGCGGCTTCGGCTCGGCGTATCTCGCCCGGCAGGTGGGCCAGAAGAAGGCCCGCGAGGTGTTCTTCCTCGGCAAGACCTACAGCGGCGAGGAGGCCGCCGAGATGGGGATGGTCAACGAGGTCGTTCCCCACGAGGACCTGGAGGACACCGCCATCGAGTGGGCCGAGCGGATGAACGAGAAGTCGCCGACGGCGATGCGGATGCTCAAGTACGCGTTCAACCTCGATTCGGACGGGATGGTCGGCCAGCAGGTCTTCGCCGGCGAGGCGACGCGGCTCGCCTACATGACCGACGAGGCCCAGGAAGGACGGGACGCCTTCAACGAGGGGCGCGACCCGGACTTCGACGACGTGCCGTGGCACTACTGAGGCGGTCTGTCGTCGGTAACAGTTCGCGGCCGTCGAGTGTGAAACCGGGGTTCAGCCTTCGTAGGCCAGCGTCATGACCCACTGCGAGAAGGTGTCGTCGTGCGGGTCGACTTCCTCGTCGCCGATGAACGGCGAGAGCTGGTCGCCGGCCATCAGGAGCGAGAAGTCGAGGTCGCGGGCCGCCGGCGTCAGGTAGTAGGTGTTGTGCCCCTCGTACACCGTCTCGTCGCGCTGGATGAGTCCCTTCTCGAAGAGCGACTCGACGATGCGGCTCCCCTTCCGGGAGGACACGTCGAGGTTCTTCCAGAAGTCGCTCTGGTGGATGCCGCCGGACTCGCGAATCAGCTCCAGCCCGGCCCGCTCTCCCTCGGTGAGGTCGTCCTCCGACGCTGCTGAACTCATGTATCACATACACCGACTGTCGGCCGCTTAAATCTGACCTTCGACCGGACGGTACGGCGTCCGGCAGGGCGGCCCGTCGGCGAAGCGGTACCGCCGCTCCTCACCGAGCGTGACGAGCGACGACGACCGCGTCCCGAAGCCGTCGCCGTGGACGCAGACGCCGTAGTCGTGGTCGCCCACGGCCTCGGCGGCGCGGTCCAGCCACGCCCCGACCGACTCCGCGGGCGTCGGCTGCAGGTGCTCTCGAAGCCGGTCGGCGTTGGTCGCCTGCTCCTCGCCAACCTCGGGGCGCCGTGCCGGAATCCGGTAGTCGCCGTCCGCGCCGACGTTGACGACGACGTGGACGCCGGGCTGGAAGTTTCGGACCGCGAGCTGGCCGTCCCACTCGAGCAGGACGGCGGCGTTCTCGTCGGCCAGCAGGAGATTGAAGCCCGCGTACTCGGCCTCCCTGGTCGCTCGCTCGACGGCGCGGGCGGCCGACTCGGCCGTTTCGTGGCTCAGCGCGTCGCGAACGAGCAGGCCGCGCGAGCGCTCGCCGGCCAGGTCGGCGTCGACCCAGCGGTTCGTCACGGCGGCGAGGACGCCGTGCTCGTTGTAGCCGAGCCACGTCCCCTCGGCCTCCTCGTCGGCCGGCGCGACGACGCGGCTCCCCCACTGACGGACTTGCGGTGGCTGTGACGGCCTGTCGAAGCGCTCGTCGCGGTTCGCCGCGACCGCGACCGGGGCGTCTTCGAAGACCTGCCACGCGAGGACGATGGTACACACGCTCTCCCGTAGGCCGCCGACGGGCAAAACCGCTTGGCTCGGCGTGGGGTCACCCCGACACGTCGTCGGCGTTGTCTCCCGAGAGCCGCGAGCGGACCGCCTCGCGGTCGACGGTCCCCGAGGGCGTCCGCGGGAGCGCGTCGGCGATGCGGACCGTCTTGGGGACCTCGTAGGCCGCGAGCGCGTCCGCACAGTGCGAACGGACCGCGTCGGGCGTCGCGTCGCCGACGACCAGCGCCGCGACGCGCTGGCCCCACTCCTCGTCGGGGAGGCCGACGACGGCGGCGTCCTCGACTCCCCGAACGGCGCGAATCGCATCCACGACCGTCGACGCAGCAACGTTCTCCCCGCCGGTGACGATGCGGTCGTCGACGCGGCCCTCGACCCAGAGCCGGCCGTCCGCGTCGCGGTAGCCGAGGTCGCCGGTCTGAAAGCCGAAATCACCGAACGAATCGCCGTCGCCGTTCAGGTAGCCCGGCGTCACTGTCGGGCCGTCGACGACGATTTCGCCGCGCTCGCCGGGGTCGCAGGGCTCGCCGTCGGCCACGACGGTCACATCCGTGAACACGAGCGGCTGGCCGACGGTCCCGCGGTGCTCGAACGCCGTCTCGGGGCGAGCCGTCGCGATCTGGGAGGCCGTCTCGGTCATCCCGTAGGTCGGACAGACCGGAACACCGCGCTCCCGGCAGCGCTCGACGAGTCCCTCGCTCGCCGGGCCGCCACCGAGGAGGACGAACCGCAGCGCGTCGTGGGGCTCCCAGCCGGCGTCGAGCAGGCGCGAGAGCATCGTCGGGACCAGCGAGACGCCGGTCACTCCGTGGTCGGCGAGCGCGCGCTGTGTCGCGGCGGCGTCGAACGAGCGCTGGACGACGACCGCCGAGCCGTACAGCGTGCACCGGACGAACGGCGCGAGGCCGCCCATGTGGTAGGTCGGCAGGCAGACCAGCCAGCGGTCGCCGGGCGTCACGCCGAGGCGGAACGCCGACGCGACCGCGCTGGCGACGAGGTTCCCCACCGTCAGCCGGACGCCCTTCGGCTCGCTGGTGGTCCCGGACGTGAAGAGAACGAGCTGGGTCCGGTCGCGCGTCAGTTCCGTCGGCGTGACGCCCGGTTCCCGCTCGCCTTCCGCACCGTCCGACTGGACGGGCAGGTCGGCCACCGAGACGACCGGGCAGGTCGCCGTCTCCTCGGCGAGCGCGCGGGTCGACGCCCCGCAGACGAGCAGGTCGGCGTCGACGGCCGCGACCTGCCCGCGGAGCGCCTCGGCGTCGAGTTCGACGTTCAGCGGCGCGAGCGTCGCGCCGCGGCGCATCGCGGCGAACAGGAGCACGCCGACCGCGGGACGCGTGGGCAGGAGCGTCGCGACGGTGGCGTCAGTGCCGTTCGTCCGGCGGTCGAGGTCCGCGGCGACGGCGGCGACCGCCCGGTCGAGGTCGCGGTAGGTCCACGCCTCCCCGGTTTCGGCGGTGACCATCGCCGTCCGCTCGGGCGTGGCGTCGACGCGGTGGGTCACGAGGTCCGCGGTCGGCCAGTCGAGCGGGTCACGCATCGGTCCGCACCTCCGACGGGTCGACGCCCAGCCCCGCGTCCTGCGGGACCGTCATCTCGCCCTCGGCGACGCGAGCGGGGTCCGCCGCCAGGTCGGCGGCCAGTCGGTCGCCGGTCGCCAGCCCGCAGGGGGCGACGTTCGGAATCGCCGCGGCGACGTGCAGCGCCGCGAGGCGGGCGACGACGCCGTCGACGGTGGTCGTGACGACGGGCTCGACGCCCCGCTCGCGGGCGCGCATCGCCAGCGTGTGGGCGTTGCCCGGCCCCCCGAGTACCATCGGCTTCAGTATCAGCACGTCCGCGGCGTCGGTCTCGAGCACGGCGTCGACGCGGCGGTCCACGAGCGACTCGTCGAGCGCGACGCCGACGGGGCCGCCGCGCAGCGTCGCGTGGCCCGACAGGTCGTCCGCGGGGAGCGGCTGTTCGACGTACGCCACGCCGAGGTCCGCGAACGCCTCGAAGGCCCGTTCGGCCTCCTCGCGGGACCACGCGCCGTTGGCGTCGGCCCGGAGGGTCACGCCGTCGCCGACGCGGTCGCGGACGGCTCGGAGGCGGGCCGCGTCGTCCGCGACGGTGCGGCTCCCGACCTTGACCTTGCAGCACTCGAAGCCGGCCTCGACCGCCCGCTCGACGGCGTCCGCCGTCTCCGCCGGAGACGAGTCGCCGACGGTGGCGTTGACCGGGACCCGCTCGCAGCGCCGCTCGGAATCGAACCAGCGGTACAGCGGGACGCCGTCGGCCCGCGCGTCGGCGTCGAGCAGCGCCGTCGCGAAGCCGTGGCGCGCCGCGGGGACCTCGCCCGCGTCGAGCGCGAGGAGCACGTCGGTGTGACCCCCGGCCGACGCCGCCTCGCCCGCTCGGTCGAGCGCCGCCTCGCAGTCGGCGAGCGACTCCGTCCAGCCCGGCAGCGGCGTCGCCTCGCCGACGCCCGTCTCGCCGCGATGGTCGTAGCGCACGACGAACCCCGATCGCTCGTCGATGGTCCCGCTCGCCGTCGCCAGCGGACGGGAGAGCGGGAGCGAGAATCGGTCGACGTTCATAGCACCTGGGGCGCGGCGAGTCCCAGCGCGAACAGCACCGAGTGGACGAACAGCGTCTGGCCGACGCGTTCGAGCGCCGGGTTCAGCGCGTCGCCGTCGGTGTGTTCGAGCACCGTCTTCGAGACGCTCGCAGCGAGCGGGAGCGAGAGCAGCGGCGCGAGCGCCGGCAGGCCGTAGCCGCCGTCGAGGGCAAATACCACGGGAACGACGTAGGCCATCCCGACCATGGCGAGGAACTCGACGCGGCTCCACGCGTAGCCCAGGTAGACCGCGAGCGTCTTCTTGCCCGCGGCCATGTCTGTCTCCCTGTCGCGGACGTTGTTGACGACGAGGATGGCCGTCGAGAGGCCCGCGGCGGGGAGGCTCGCCGTCACCGCGTCGACGGTGACCGTGCCCGCGGGGAGCGCCGTCGGGAACGTCCCGACGCCCGGAGCGGTCGCGGCCGCCTGCACGTAGTAGGTCCCGGTGACGGCGACGAGCCCGAAGTAGACGAAGACGAACAGGTCGCCGAGGCCGCGGTAGCCGTAAGGGAGCGGCCCGCCGGTGTAGAGGACGCCGGCCGCGATGCCCGAGAGGCCGACGACGACGATGGGGAGGCCGCCGATGGCGACGAGGTAGACGCCGACGACGACGGCGAGTCCGTAGGTGAGAACCATCGCCCGCTTCACTTCGCTGGCGTCGATGAGGCCGCCCGCCGTCACCCGCGTGAACCCCTCGCGGTCGTCGGTGTCGGCCCCCTTCACGGCGTCGTAGTAGTCGTTCGCGAAGTTCGTCCCGACCTGGATGAGGAGCGCCCCGACGAGCGCCGCGACCGCCGGGAGCGGCGCGAAGACGCCCGCGTGGACCGCGAGCCCCATCCCCACGATGACCGGCGCAGCGCCCGCCGGCAGCGTCTGTGGCCGCGCGGCCATCAGCCACGCTTTCCGCTTCGACACGTCGGCCGTCGCTGTACTCATTGCCCGAAACTGGGGACGCGGCCCCCAAAGCGACTGTGGTTGGTCACGCCCCGGCGCGGACCGGCGGCCGACGGAGCGAGCGCCGCCGAACCCCTCTATATGACCCGTAGACGCGGCGGCGATACCGGCCGCCTTCCACAATCGCTTTATCATCATTAACCATACGGGAAAGTGGGATGCACAAGCCACTGCTGACGACAGATTTCCTCGACCGTGCGCGAGAGTACTACGGCGACCAGGAAGCCGTCGTCGCCACGACGGGCGAGCGCTACACCTACGACGAGTTCGGCGAGCGGGCCGACGGCTTCTCCGCGGCGCTGGCCGAGCGCGGCATCGAGAAGGGCGACCGGGTGGCGGTTCTGGACCCGAACACGCACTACCACCTCGAAGCGGCCTACGGCAGCATGCAACTGGGGGCGGTCCACACGCCGCTGAACTACCGACTGGTCCCCGACGACTTCGCGTACATCCTCTCGGACGCCGAGGTCGACGCGGTGTACGCCGACTACGAGTACGCCGAGAAGATCGAGCCGATACGTGACGAGGTCCCCACCGAAATCTTCGTGACGAACGACCCGGACGCCGTCGAGGGCGACTGGGAGTCCTTCGACGACATCATCGAGGCGGCCGGGACCGACTACGAGCGCCCCGAGATGGACGAAGACGACATCATCACCATCAACTACACGTCCGGGACCACCGGCGACCCGAAGGGCGTCTGTCGGACCCACCGCGCCGAGACGCTGCACGCCTACATCGTCTCGCTCCACCAGGAGATTCGCGACGACGACGTGTACCTCTGGACGCTCCCGATGTTCCACGTCAACGGCTGGGGCCACATCTACGCCGTCACCGGCATGGGCGCGAAGCACGTCTGCACCCGCGGCGTCGACGCGGGCGGCATCTTCGAGACCGTGGCCGAGGAAGACGTGTCCTACCTCTGTGGCGCGCCGACGGTGCTGAACATGCTGGCCGACTACTACCACGACCACGACGGCGTCCAGACGCAGGGGGCCAACGACGTGCGCATCGCGACGGCCGGCAGCGCCCCGCCGGAGGCCAACATCCGCACCGTCGAGGACGAGTTCGGCTGGTACCTCAAGCACGTCTACGGCGCGACCGAGACCGGCCCGCTCATCACCACCTCCGACGCCCGGCGGTTCCTCGACGAGGACAGCGACTCCCGCTTCGGCGTCAAGAAGCGCCAGGGCATCGGCTACCTCGGGACCGAGGTCCGCGTCGTCGACGAGGACGGCGAGGACGTGCCCCACGACGACGAGACGCTGGGCGAGGTCGTCGTCCGTGGCAATCAGGTGATGGACCGCTACTGGAACAAACCCGAGGAGACCGAGGAGGCCTTCTCCGACCGCGTCGAGGGCTACTACCACATGGGCGACCTCGCGACGGTCGACGAGGACGGCATGATCGCCATCCGCGACCGCAAGAAGGACATCATCATCTCCGGCGGGGAGAACATCTCCTCCATCGAACTGGAGGACACGCTCTACGACCACGACGCCGTCGGCGACGTGGCGGTCATCCCGGCCCCCAGCGACGACTGGGGCGAGACGCCGAAGGCCTTCGTCGTCCCGGCCTCCGGAGACGTGGACGACCCCGGCGTGACCGCGGACGAACTCCGGCAGTTCACCCGCGAGAAACTGGCGACGTACAAGGTCGTCCGCCGGATCGAGTTCGTCGAGGACCTCCCGACGACGGCGACCGGGAAGGTTCAGAAGTACGAGCTGCGCGAGCGCGAGTGGGACGACGAAGACCAGATGATCGGCGAAGGGTAGTCACTCGACGGCGGTATTCTTCTCCGGCGGTAGCGGCGCTCCGTATCCGTGCAACAGCAATCCGGGAACACCGCCGCGGCTCTGTCACCGAAAAACGAGAAACGGAGAATCGCGACAGGCGTCGCGAGCGGACCGTCTGCCGTTAGTTTCCGACGAAGGCAGTGAGTCTCAGTCTTCGAGCGCGTCGGCGATGCGGTCGAGCGAGCGGCGCACGTCGTGGACCTCGTCGCGGAGCTTTCGCATCTCGCGGGTGAGTTCCTCGTTGTCGCTGCCGCTTTCCTCTTCGGGGCGCCCGGGCGGGCCGCCGCCCATGCCGCCGGGGCCGGGGCCGCCGGGGCCGCCGCCCATCATGCCGCCCATCATCTGGGCGAAGGGGTTGCCGCCGCCCATGCCGCCGGGACCGCCACCGCCGCCCATCATCTCTTCCATGCGCTCCTCGCGGCTCATCTCTCCTTCTTCGCCCTCTTCGCGCTCCTCGGCGCGCTGCTGTCGGATCTCTTCGACCCGCTCGCGGAAGGACTTCTCCTCTCCGTCGCCTTCGCTTGCCTCCGCCGGTTCTTCAGCGTCTTCGGGTTCGTCGTCTGCCATACGACCGGGTTCGGTTGGCCCGCTGAAAAGGGTTGTCGTCCGGGAACACCGCCACGGGACCGACCGCCTCGTCCTCAGTCGGTCACGGTCGTCCGGAGAATCGCGCCGTCCTCGGGCGACTGGTTCGCGAAGTTGCAGATGAACAGCGAGTCGGACCGCTCGCCGGTCCCGAACAGCACGTCCGAGGGGAACACGAGCCCGTCGTCGGCGTCCGCCACCGTCGACGTGGCCCCGTCCGGCGTCACCCGGACGACGCGGTTCTGGCTGTTGGCCGCGACGTAGATGTCCCCACCGCGGGCCGTGATTCCGTCGGCCCCGAAGATGGACCCGCCCTCGAGAAACGTTGACGCCTCGCCGGCGGTCCCATCGGACTCGACCGGAACCCGGACGAGCCGTCCGGTCTCGTTCGCCGCGCGCGTCACCGCGACGTAGACGGTCCCGTCGGCGTCGCGGGTGAGGCCGTTCGCGCCGAAGCTCTCCGTGTCGAGGCGGTCGTCGTCGAGCCAGGTCGTCCGCTCGCCGTCAGTCGTGACCGCGTAGACGACGCCGCCCTGCGATTCGGTCACCAGCAGTCGGTCCCGCTCGGCGTCGAACAGGATGTCGTTCGGGAACCCGCTGATCGAAGTCAATTGGCTCGCGTCGCCCTCGGGAGTGACCGACCACACGCCGGCCCGGTCGTCCTGCGTCGCGACGGCGACGTAGGCCGTCCCGTCGGGGCCTGTCTCGACGCCGATTGCTCCGGGGAGCGTGGCGACCTGTTCGGTGTCGTCGAGCGTCAGCCCCGTCGCACCCGTCTGCTCGGCGGGAACGCGCCGGAGTTCGCCGGCCGTGATTCCGAAGTACAGCGCCCCCTCGGGCCCGAAGGCCATGTTTTCTGGGACTCGGTCGCCGCCGATTGAGACCAGCGTCTCGACCGCCCCGCCGTCCGTCGTCGCCGTCTCGGTATCCGCCGCTCCATCCGCTTCCGTCGCCGTCCCGGTGCCCGGCGACGGCTCCGCGCCGCCCGAGGCGTCCGTCGGCGACGCTTCCGTCTCCGTGGCCGGGGACTCGGACCCGGAACAACCGGCCGCGGAGCCGGCGGCGAGCGTGCCGACTCCGGCGACGAACCGCCGCCGCGTCGTCTGTCGTGTCATCTGTCGTTCGCTCGTACCAGGGGCGACGGTACTGTCAATCTATCGAAAAGTGAGACGGCGGTTGCAGGTACCTGATTGGCGAGACGGCGGGTCTCAGACCAGGCGGCGGACGAGCACCGAGATGCCGATTCCACAGCCCAGCAACACGACGAGGTTGAACGCGGCGTTGAACAGCGGGCGGTACCGCGACGTGACGAACGTGTCGATGGCCGCCGACGCCGAGAAGTAGAACTGCAGCGTCGCGATGAGGCCGACGAGGACGAGAATCGCGAACGCCGCCCACTGGGCGAAGACGGCGATGGACCGCCCGCCGTCGGGTTCCTCGGCCGCGTCCTCGGCGGCGGCGCGTTCGGCGTGCTGTCCCGCTGGGTCGCTGGGTTCGGTGTCACTCATTGGTCTGTCTCCGTGCGATGACGAGGCTGCTCGCGAGCAGTGCGATCAGTGCGCCGACGGCCGTGAAGCCGGGGCCTTGCGAAGTCGTGGCCTGTGCTTCCTCCGGCCGGCCGCCCGAGCCGCCGGCCGGTTCCTCCTCGAAGTCGCTCGACTCGAAGCCGACGTCGCGCCGGGTCTCGTTCTTTTGCAGGCGCTCGGTCGGGTGGAGGTTCGCCGGCGAGCTCTCTGTGCCGACGACGACGCCGTCGGAGCGCAGGATGCCGTCCAGCCAGTAGTTGTAGCCGTCGGGGACCGTCAGCTCTGTCGAGACGGTCTCGGTCCGGCCGGGACGAATCTGGCCGATCTCGACCGTCGACTCGTCGGCGATGACGTTCGAGTCGGCCTGGCGCGCGCGGAGGCGCAGGGAGATGCCGCCCGCGGGCTCGTCGCCGGTGTTCGTGAGGTACACGGAGACGTTCAGCGTCGTCCGGTTATCCGACACGCCGTCGATTCGGTACGCGATGGCGTCGAGTGGCGTGCCGGCGTTCTCGAAGCGCTCGAAGGTCACGGGACTCCGGGCGAAGGCGGGCGTGAGCGCGTCGACGTTCCGGACCGACTGCCGTCCGGTCGTCACCCGCCGACCGTCCTCGTAGACGATGGTCTCGATGCGGTAGCCGCCCTGTCGCTCGACCGTGATGTTCGTCGGGACCGATACCTCTCGTTCCCCGTCGACCGTGCCGACCCGCCGCGTCACCGTCGTCGCGACGAGGCCGGTGTCCTCGTCGACGGCCCGCGTCTCCACGGTGACGTTCTCGGCGGGGCCACCGCGGTGGGAGAGTCGGGCGTCTATCGAGAGCGTGACCGTCTGTCCGGTGACGGCCGCGGGCTCGATGGTCGTCTCGCGGAGGTCGAGATAGCTCTCTCGCACGTCTTCCGGAGGCTCGGCGAGAGCGCCGGGGACCGTTATCGCACCGATGAGCATGGCCAGGACGACCACGACCACGCCACCGGTCAGGAGTACTTCGCGTCGCACGAGTGACAGGGCAACACGGTGCTGTAAATGTCTTCTGTACGGTCACATTCGCGTGATACCGCCGACGGGGTCGGAGTGTCACCCGAACGCGCCCAGACTCGACTGGAGGTCGCGGTCCGTCCCGCCGTCGGTGAGGTCGTAGCCGACGAGTCCGCGGAGGTCGACGGCGTAGACGCTCCCGGCGTTTTCCAGGACGGCGACCCGACCCTTCGTGCCCCTGACGGTCCCGGTCGCCAGCGTCTCGGCCATCGGGCGCTCGGCGAGGTCCAGCCCGTACTCGAAGTCGAACGTCGAGAGCGGGTCGTAGTCGCGACGGAGCGCGGCCCACCAGTCCTCGTCGACGGACTGGTCGAAACCGGCAACCTTCGTCGGGACGCGCACCCGGTCGCCCAGGTCGGCGGCGATGTCGGCCTCGACCTGCCTGGCGATGCGGCCGTCGGCGACCGTCCGAAGGTGGGCGGCCCTGTCAGCGCCCTGCTCGCGGAGGCGCGTCTCCAGCCGCCACGACCGGGTGACGCCGACCTTCACCGTGTCCGGCGCGAACGCCGCCAGGTAGACCGCGTGTTCCTCGTCGCAGGCATCTAGCGGCTTGTCGCACTGCCCGGTACAGCGGGCGCACGGCCAGACGTCCGTGTGTTCGGGGCAGTACGGCGAGGGTCCGTTGTCGCAGGCGTAGTGGTCGTCGCCGTCGACCGCGCCGGCGCAGTGGCGCTCGCCGAGCGCGTAGGCCAGTTCGGTCCCCGGGTCCAGTCGCTCGGTGGTGACGCGGCCGTCCTCGGCCAGGAGGAGGGCGGCGTGCTCGTCGACGCGAGGGCGGTACCCGACGACCTGCACGGCCGCCGGTTCGGCGCGGAGCGGCAAATGGCTGCCGGGACGACGTTTTTCTACTCGGCTGTCATATCTCCACACATGGCCGACCTCGAACTGACCAGCCCGGCGTTCGACGACGGCGAACGGATTCCCGAGGAACACGGCTACACGGCGGCGAACACGAACCCGCCGCTAGAGATATCGAACGTCCCTCCGTCCGCGGCGTCGCTCCTGCTAATCGTCGACGACCCCGACGCCGAGGACCCGGCCGGCAAGGTGTGGGACCACTGGGTCGTCTGGAACATCCCGCCCGACATCGCGCAGATTCCCGAGAGATGGGACCCCGCCGACGCCGGGGCCACCGAGGGACAGAACGACTACGGCGAGACGGGGTGGGGCGGGCCGAATCCCCCGGACCGGGAGCACACCTACCGGTTCCTCCTGTACGCGCTGGACGCGGAACTGGACCTCTCGCCGGGGGCGAGAAAAGACGACGCCTACGACGCGGCGAGCGGCCACGTCGTGGCGAAGGCGGAACTGACCGGGACGTACCCGGCCTGAGCGGCGGTCGGCGGTTCAGAGTTCGTCGAGCAGTTCGCGCGCGGACTGACGGACCGCGTCGTCGCTGGACTGGCTCGGCTCCCAGCCGAGCGCCGAGAGCTTGTCGACCGAGAGGCGCATCCGCGGCACGTCGCCGGTCCAGCCGCGGTCGCCGCCGGTGTACTCGTAGTCGGGGTCGACGCCCATCTCGTCGGCGACGATGCTCGCGATGCGGTCGACCGAGGTGGTCGTCCGCGTGCCGAGGTTGAACACGTTGTGGTCTTTCTCGGCGTGCTCGACGGCGAACAGCATCGCGTCGAGGCACTCCGAGACGTGCATGTAGGACTTCTCCTGGCGGCCGTCACCGAGGATGGTCAGCGAAGAGGGGTCCTCGCGGAGTTTCTCGACGAAGTCGGGAATGACCGCGCCGCGGAGCCGAGGGCCGACGATGTTGGCGAAGCGGAACACCCAGGACTGGAGGTCGTGGCTGTGGGCGTACGTCGAGACCAGCGACTCCTCGGCGAGTTTGGTCGCGCCGTAGACGCTGATGGGCTCCAGCGGGGCGTAGTCCTCGGGTGTCGGCCGCGGGGCCTCGCCGTATACGGTGGACGACGACGTAAACACGAGCTTCTCGACGCCCGCGTCGTCCATGCGTTCGAGGATATTGAACGTAATCTCGCTGTTGTCCTCGAACTGGCGGCGCGGCGTGTCCGTGTCGACCAGTTTCGACGCCGCGAGGTGGACGACGAGGTCCACGTCGGGCGTGATGGCCTCCGCGACCACGTCCGGGTCCGTGAGGTCTCCGCCGAGGTAGTCGGCCGACTCGTGGACCCAGTCGGACCGGCCGTTGGACTCGTCGTCGACGACGAGCACGTCGTTCCCGTCGACGAGGCGTTCCACAAGGTGCGACCCGATGAAGCCCGCCCCGCCGGTGACGACAATTCGCTTATCTGATACGTTCATAGTTGCGTTGCTCCCCACGCGAGAAAAAGCGTTGTGGTCGCGGCTACCCCCGCCGCGCCGTGCGAATCGGTAGCAATGTGGGAGAACGGAAGCCGCCCGTTGGCTCGGATGACAACGTCGTTTTATAGCTCCCGCTTCGAGGAACGGACATGAACCGACGCACTCGCCGCGGCTTCCTGACGGCGTCGCTGGTCGCCCTCGGCGCGACGGCGGGCTGTCTCGGCGGCGGCTCGGGAGCTGATACCCCATCGGACTCGGGGACTCCCACACCGACCCCCGTTCCGGGCCAGCCCCTCCCGACGCCCGTCGCGGGCGACCCCGAGGCCGACGTGACGGTCGCCGTCTACGAGGACTACGCCTGTCCGCACTGCCGGACGTACGCCGAGGAGGTGTACCCGCAGGTCCGCGAGACGTACATCAGCGAGGGGACGGTCCGCTACGAGTTCCACGACTTCCCCATCCCGGTCGACGAGACCGTCTCGTGGCAGGCCGCGAGCGCCGCCCGCGCCGTCCAGGACGAGGCAGGCGACGAGGCCTTCTTCACCTACTCAGCGCGGCTGTTCGCGAACCAGAGCAGCCTGGGTCCGGAGACGTATGCCGACCTCACCGACGGCCTCGGCGTCGACGGCGAGACGGTCCGAGCGGCCGCCACCGGCGAACTGTACCGCCCGACCGTCTCGGAGGACCGGCAGAACGGTATCGACCGGGGCGTTCAGGCGACGCCGGCCGTGCTCGTGAACGGCGAGCCCGTCGAGTGGCAGGAGATCGCCTTCGAACCGCTGCAGTCGGCCATCGAGTCGGCGCGGGGGAACTGATGCGCGACGAACCGGACGTGACGGTGCTCCGCCTCGGCCACCGCCCCGGCCGCGACGAGCGGATGACGACCCACGTGGGACTGACGGCGCGCGCGCTCGGCGCGGACGGGGTCGTGCTCGCCAACGCCGCCCGGAACCAGGCCGACACCGTCGTCGACATCACCGACCGCTTCGGCGGGCCGTTCGACGTGTCCTCGACCGACGAGCCCCGGAAGCTGATACGCGACTTCGAGGGCCGCGTCGTCCACCTGACGATGTACGGCGAACCGGTCCAGGACGTCGAGGCCGACGTCCGCGAGGCCCACGCCGAGGGACCGCTGCTGGTCGTCGTCGGCGCGGAGAAAGTCCCGTTCGAAGTGTACGAGCACGCCGACTGGAACGTGGGCGTGACGAACCAGCCCCACTCCGAGGTGGCGTCGCTGGCCGTCTTCCTCGACCGCCTGTTCGAGGGCCGGGAACTCGACCGCGAGTGGGACGACCCCGACAGGGTCGTCGTCCCCCAGGAGACGGGCAAGCGCGTCGTCGACCCCGACGACGAGTGAGGCGCTCGTCCGTGCGGCCGACCCACACAGTTGTGCCGCGAGGCTTTTAGGCCGCCCCGCCAAGACCCGCGCAGATGTCGCGTCACAACGTCTTGCTCGTCGTCGCCGACAGCCTCCGCGCCCGGAACGCGTCAGTCCTGGGCTATCGGCGGCAGACGACGCCCTTTCTCGATTCCTTCGCCGACGAGGCCACGGTGTACACGCAGGCCCGCGCGCCGAGCAACTGGACGGTCCCCAGCCACGTCAGCATGTTCACTGGCCACGAAGTCCACGAACACGGCGTCGACCACACCCAGAAACTCGACTCCGGCCACACGGTCTTCGAAGACCTCGCCGCGAGGGGATACGAAACCGGACTGTTCTCGGACAACCCCTTCCTCACCGACCACGAGAGCGGTCTCGACGAGGCGTTCCAGACGGCGCGCGGGTCGCCCGAGACCTTCGACGCCGCGTACGAGACGAACGGGTCGCTCGGCGACTGGCCCAACGGCTTCTGGTACGCCGACCGGACGCTGGAGTGGGTCGACGACCGCGACGGCCCGTGGGCCGCCTGCGTCAACCTGATGGACACCCACCGCCCGTACGAACCGCTGGCCGAGTACGACCGCTGGAGCGACGACCGCTCGCGCGACCTGCAGGAGGCGATGGGCTACAAGTGGCACTGGGAGTTCCTCTCCGGGACTCTCTCACCGGGCTTCGCTCGCATCCTCGAACAGATATACGACGGCGCGGTGCGGCAGGCCGACGCCGTCTTCGAGGCACTCGTCCGCGGCCTCGACGAGCAGGGCGTTCTCGACGACACGCTCGTCGTCTTCGCCGGCGACCACGGCGAGGGCTTCGGCGAACCGACGGCGATTCCGAGCGAACCGCCGGCGGTCAGCCACCGAATCGGGACCCACGACGCCCTCTATCACGTCCCGCTCGTCGTCCGCGCGCCCGGCCAGCGCGACGGCCGCCGCGTGACCGACCTGGCGACCCTCACGCGGTTCCCCGACGCCGTTCGCGCGCTCGCGCTGGGCGAGGGCCGCGCCGACGGCCCGGCTTTCGCCCCCGCCGACGGGACGGCGGTCGCGTCGCAGGCCCCAATCGGGGACGCGATGCGCGAGGAGGCCGCGCGAGTCTGCGGCGACGCCGCGCCGTTCGCGAAGCACGCCCGAATCGTCTACCGCGACCGGCCCGGCGACGAGGTGCGGAGAGAGGCCGCCTGGGGCGACGACGCCCGCGAGTCCGTCGTCCGCGGTTCTGGTGGGACGGCCGACGACGGCGAGTGCGACGCCAGCGAGGTTCGCGCCGTCTTCGACAGCGACCGGTTCGCGACCGTAGACGTCGCCACGCCGCTGCCCGACTACACCGAGTTCGAGGACGCGTCGGACACGCAGTTCACAGCGGATTTGGACGAGCGCCTCGAAGCGCTGGGGTACAGATGACCGACGCAACGCCCGACGTCGCGCTCCACCTCGTCGTCGCGGCCGACGAGAACGACGTCATCGGGCTCGACGGGGGCGTCCCGTGGCACTACCCCGAGGACGTGCGACAGTACAAGGACCGAATCGCCGGCCACCCGGTCGTCCTCGGCCGGCGCACGTTCGACTCGATGAAGTCCCTCGACGACTGCTACGCCGTCGTGCTGACGAGCGACGAGAGCCTGACGGCCGACGCGGAGACCGTGGAGTACGTCTCCTCGCCGCGGGCGGCCGTCGAGGCCGCCGCCCGAGCGGCCGCGTCGGACCGGTTCGGGACCGACGGTGACGCCCCGGCCGAGCGTGACGGCGACGCCGGGACGCCCGTGGTCTACGTCATCGGCGGCGAGGCCGTCTACGACCTGTTCCTCCCGTTCGCGGAGCGGGTCTTTCTCAGCCGCATCCACGAACGCAACGAGGGTGACCGGTACTTTCCGACCCTCGGCGACGACTGGACCGAGGTCGACCGGGAGCCCTACGACGGATTCGACGTCATCGAGTACGTCCAGGACTCGCCGCGGTCGTTCGACGACCTCTGAATCGCGGCCGTTCGCGCATCCAGCGAACCGGGAGCCCGCCGTTGGTCGGTATCGACCCGATGGTTTTAACCACGTGACTCCCGGATGTGCGGGTAATGGCTTTTGAGGAACTCCTGGAGGATCCCGTCATACAGAAGTACCTCCACGAGCTGGTCGGACCGAAAGGGATGCCGGTCGCCGCCGCGCCGCCGGACGGCGAAGTGACCGACGAGGAACTGGCCGAGGAGCTCGGACTCGAACTGAACGACGTGCGCCGGGCGCTGTTTATTCTCTACGAGAACGATCTGGCTACCTACCGCCGGCTCCGCGACGAGGACTCGGGCTGGCTCACCTACCTCTGGACCTTCGAGTACGAGAAGATACCCGAACAGCTCGAAGAGGAGATGTACCGCCTGCTCGACGGGCTCGAAGAGCGCCGCGAGTACGAGCGGGAAAACGAGTTCTACCTCTGTGAGCACTGCGGCATCCGCTTCGAGTTCGGCGAGGCGATGGAGTTCGGCTTCGAGTGCCCCGAGTGTGGCAACCAGGTCGAGGCGATGGAGAACACCCGCCTCGTCACCGCCATGGAGGACCGCATCGAGGAGCTCCGAGACGAACTGAACGTCGACATCGACGCGGAGGCCTGATGGTCGTCCTCGGATCCAAGGTGTACGTCTCCGGCGACGCCAGAGACCGTACGCTCGACGGCCTGCGCTCGATGGTCGGGAACGAACTCGGCGACCTCGACGTGGAGTACGACGTGGGACTGCGCCACGACGACTTCCCGACGGTGACCGTCCAGGGGCCCGACGAGACCGTCGCGCGGAACCTCCTGCGCGAGGAGTTCGGCGAGATGGTCACGGACCACGAAGACGGCGAGACCTACGTCGGGACGCTCGACTCCTGGGACGACGACGGCTTCGTCCTCGACGTGGGCTTCGGCCAGACGGTTCGGATTCCCGCCGACCAGATCGGTCTGGGACAGGGGACGCCGAGCCAGATTCGGACGCGCTTCGGCCTCGTCCAGCACCTGCCGCTCCGGTTCGTCGCCGGCGACCCGCCGCGACTCGCCGACGAGGAGCGCGACCGCCTCTACGAGTGGACCCGCGGCAACGGCCGCATCAACGCCAACAGCGTCACCCGCTCGGAGGCGCGCGCCACGGTCAACCGCGCCGGGCACGCACAGGACATCGTCACCGTCGAGCGACTCGGTCTGCTGGAGCAGAGCATCATCTGCAATCCGGACACCGACCCGCCGGGCCTGCTCGCCGACATCGGGACGTACATGCCCTCGGAGCTGCTGGCAATCGTCCCGTAAGCCGACCCATGAGACGCCGCCATCTCCTGCTGGTCGCCATCCTCGCGCTGGTCGCCCTCTCCGGCTGTAGCGGCTTCTTCGGCTCTCAGGAGGCCGACCCCGAGCGGCTGAACCAGAACGCGAGCTACGACTGGAACACGTCCGCCGACGGGACCATCGTCATCGAGGAGTCGGAGTACACGGCCGTCTACCGGGTGCAGAACGACTCCTCGTTCCAGGTCTACACGGTCGACGGCCTCGGCCGCGAGCGCAGCGTGCCCATCAGCGCCATGCGCTTTCGATACGAGAACGGGACCGTCGTCTCCGCGGCGAACTCCTCGATCAACGTCACGGAGACCCGCCAGCGGACGACCATCGACTTCTCGCGAAACGTCACCGGCGCGGTCGGGTACACGGTCCCGCGAAACGGGAAGCGCTTCGCGACGCCGACGCTGATCGAGGGCGGGTCCTACACGGTCGTCCTGCCGCCGAACACCGGCGCGGGGATCCCGTTCCTCTCGCGCATCAGCCCCGGCGGCTACGAGTCCAGCACCGTCGACGGCCAGCAGGTCATCCACTGGGAGGAGGTCACGTCGGGACAGATCGTCGTCCGGTACTACCTCGACCGCGACCTGCTGCTGTTCGGCGGGCTGGCGGGCATCGGGATCGTCGTGGGTCTCGTCGGGACGCTGTACTACTACCGCCAGTTGCAGGCGACGATTCGCCGGCGAAAGGAGGCCGGCATCGACCTCGAAGAGGAGGACCAGGACGACGACCCGCGCGACCGCGGACCGCCGCCGGGAATGCGGTGACGGGTCGGCGCGGACACCAACCGCGTCACTTTTTCGCGTCGGGGTCGCACACACGCCCATGACAGACGGGTGGTTCGCCGGACTGGACCCCGACGACGACGCCGCCGCAGTCGAGCGGATACAGGCCGGTCGAGCCGACGCGCCGGACCACTGGCCGCAGCGGGCCGTCGACGCCGGGTTCGCCGACGACGAATCGACGTACTACGAGCGCCTGCACGAGGTGACGATGGCCGCCACGAAGGCCGCGGTGCAGGCCCGCGAGCGGGCCGACGACCAGCAGCTCGTCCACGCGGTCAGAGCGATGGCCGACTGCGAGCGGACGGCGAACGAGCTCGCCGAGCGGGTCGCGGAGTGGGGCGGCAGCCGACACGGCGAGGCGGGAAGCGGCGTCGAGTACGCGCGCTCGCTCGCCGAGGGCGACGCCGCTAGCGGGGACGACGCCGCCGACGAGGGCGACCGTGCGTTGCGGTCTCTGGCTGAACGGACGGCGGCGCTCGCCGACGAGGCCGCGTCGCTCCGGGCGTACATCGAGCGGACCGCTCCCGCCGTCGCGCCGAACCTCTCGATGCTCGCGGGTCCGGTGCTCGCCGCGCGACTGGTCTCGCTGGCCGGCGGGCTCGAACAGCTTGCGAAGAAGCCGAGCGGGACCGTGCAGGTCCTCGGCGCGGAGGACGCGCTGTTCGCCCACCTCAAGGGGTCCGCGCCGTCGCCGAAACACGGCGTCATCTTCACCCACGAGTACGTCCGCGGGACGCGCCGCGAGGACCGCGGCTCGGCCGCGCGAGCGCTCGCCGGCAAACTGTCTATCGCGGCTCGCGTCGACCACTACAGCGGGGACAGGCGGCCGGAACTGGAGCGGGAACTCGACGAGCGCATCGAGCGCATCCGGGCGCGGGAGGGCGACGAATGACGCTCCCCGACGGCGTCGAGCGGCACGACTTCGGCGGCGAGACGAGCCTCGCCACGCGGGGTGAGCCGGTGTACGGCGAACGAACGGAGGGCGAGTGGCGGCGCTGGGACCCGCACCGCTCGAAGCTCGGCGCGATGCTGGAAGGCGGAATGGAGACCGGCCTCGACGGCGGGGAGACGGTCCTGTATCTCGGAGCGGCGGCGGGGACGACCGTGAGCCACGTCGCCGACTTCTGCGGCCCGACCTACGCCGTCGAGTTCGCGCCGCGGCCGATGCGCGACCTGCTCGACGCCGCCGAGAGCCGGCACAACCTCTTTCCGCTGCTCAAGGACGCCCGAAAGCCCGAGCGCTACGCCCACGTCGTCGAGCCGGTCGACGTGCTCGTCCAAGACGTGGCCACCCGGGGACAGGCCCGCGTGGCGGCGCTGAACGGGCGCTTCCTCGACGACGACGGCCGGCTCCTCGCGGCGATAAAGGCCCGGAGCGAGGACGTGACGGCCGACCCCGACGACGTGTTCGACGCCGTCCGCGAGGGGCTGTCCGCGGACTACGAGCTTCTGGAGACGATGCGCCTGGAGCCCTACCACGAGGACCACCTGGGCGTGGTCGCTCGGCCCCGGAGCGAGTGACGCGCGGCGTGCAGGGGCGACGCTGGCCCGAACCGCAGTGCGGGACGGCAGTCGGTGACGGAAGGCTTTAGCGAGTCGATTCCGATGTGCACGACAATGGACGCGACGGGGTCTGCCGAGAACTTCAGCCGGATGGGGACGCTCGGTATCGAAGAGGAGTTCTACGTCGTCGACGAGTTCGGTCGCCCCACCTCGGGAACGGACGAACTGGTCTACGAGACGGAGCCGCCGGCGATTCTCGACGGCCGGCTCGACCACGAACTGTTCAAGTGCGTCATCGAGACGCAGACGCCGCTCATCGAAGACCCGGCCAGCGCCCGCGAGCAGTTGGTCGCCGTTCGAGACGCGCTTGTCGAACACGCCGACGCGAACGGGTTCGGTATCGCCGCGGCCGGCCTGCACCCGCTGGCGAAGTGGCGCGAACTCGAACACGCCGAGAAGCCGCGCTACCGGTCGCAACTGGACCGCATCCAGTACCCGCAACACCGGAACACGACGGCCGGCCTGCACGTCCACGTCGGCGTCGACGACGCCGACAAGGCGGTCTGGGTGGCGAACGAACTCCGCTGGCACCTCCCGCTCATGCTCGCCCTCTCGGCGAACTCGCCGTACTGGAACGGCTTCGACACCGGCCTGCAGTCCGCCCGCGGGAAGATATTCGAGGGCCTGCCGAACACGGGAATGCCGACGGCGTTCGACGACTACGAGGCGTTCCAGGCCTACGAGCGGCGGATGATCGAGACGGGCAGCATCGACGACCGCGGCGAACTGTGGTTCGACGTGCGCCCGCACTCCGGCCACGGCACGGTCGAGGTGCGCGCCCCGGACGGGCAGGCAGACCCCGACAGAATCATGGCGTTCGTCGAGTACGTCCGCGAACTCGTCGTCGACCTCGCCGAGCGCTACGAGGACGGCGAGTCCGGCCGCGCGCACCGCCGGGAGTTCCTGGACGAGAACAAGTGGCGAGCAATCCGCTACGGGCAGTCCGCCGAACTGCTCTCCCGGGACCTCTCGGAGTCGGTCCCCGTCGAGACGCTGGTCGAGCGGGAGTGCGACCGCCTCGGCGTCGACGGGCTGTGGCGACTGGTCGACCGCGAGAGCGGGGCCGAACGCCAGCGCCGACTCCGCGCTGAAGAGGGCGTCGTGGCGCTCGCAGACTCGCTCCTGCTGTCGTAAGGCCGTCGCCGTGGGTCCGTAGCACGTGACTCCCCGGTGTCCGCGTTGGTGACCCGAGCCAAGGGTTTTTATCGGGCAACGACTTTCGTCCTTACAGAGACAACGCATGTCCACAGACGACGATCCACACGACGAACCCGAGGAGAGCGGGGACGTCCGCGACCGAATCGAACAGGAGGCCGACCGCGCGGTCGAGCAGTTCGACGAGGGGATCGTCGACCTGCTCGCCTGGGTGCTCGACACGGAGACGCGCGCGCGGATCTACGTCCACCTCCGTCAGCACCCCGAGAGCACGAGCGAGGAGATCGCGGAGGGGACCGGCCTCTACCCGAGTACCGTCCGCGAGGCGCTGGCGGCGCTCACCGACGAGGAGGTCGTGACGCGCCAGAAGCGCGAGAGCGACGGGGCCGGCAACAACCCCTACGAGTACAGCGCCATCTCGCCCAGCGACCTCGTGAACACCATCGTCGGCGACATCCAGGCGGAACTGAACACCGTGTTCAATCTCGACGACCACCTCGGTGGCGACAGCGCGACGCTTGACGCCGACGACGAACCCGTGACTATCTCGGTCGAAGACGCTGACGAGGGCGGGGACGACACCGACGCGGACGACGACGAAGACGACGGTCTCGACGACATCGACGCGTAGTCTCCACTCAATGGGCAGGCGTTCTACAAGTCGATATTACTAAACCTACCCGTGCCGTTTCCCGGGATATGAATGTCGCGCTGGGGGGAACGTTCGACCCGATTCACGACGGGCACCGGGCGCTGTTCGAACGCGCCTTCGAACTCGGGAACGTAACGGTGGGACTCACCAGCGACGAACTCGCACCGAAGACGCGCCACGACCAGCGCCACGTCCGCCCCTACAGCGAGCGGAAGGCGAACCTCAGTGACGAACTCTCGACACTCGCCGTCGACTTCGACCGCGAGTGGGAGATCCGCGAACTCACAGAGCCAACTGGGATCGCCACGGAGCCGCAGTTCGACGCGCTCGTCGTCTCCCCGGAGACGGAGACCGGCGGCCGGCGCATCAACGAGATTCGCGAGGAGCGCGGCCACGACCCTCTGGAGATCGAGGTCGTTCCCCACGTCTACGCCGACGACGGCGACATCATCTCCTCGACTCGCATCGTCAAGGGCGAGATCGACGAGCACGGGAACCTCACGCCGGAGCGGACCGGCCGCGAGAACATCTCGTAGCTACCAGTCCGGCGCTTCCAGCCCGGCGGTTTCGAGCAGGTCCTTCCAGCGCTGTTGTATCGAGAGCCGAGAGACGTCCGTCGCCTCCGCCACGGCCGTCTGGGACCGCTCTTCGCCGGCGACGAGCGCGCCGACGTAGACGCTGGCCGCCAGCGTCGCCTGCTTCGAGCGGTCTTCGTCCGGAATCTCCGAGAGGAACAGGTCGACCGCGTGGGACCGCGCCTGCGTTCCCAGGTCGAGCCTGTCCGCGGCGGTCTCGATGTCGGACAGCCACTCGTCGTGCTCGACCCGGTCGCTGGCGCGGTACATATCACGGGGTTCGCCCCCGTCGTACCTAAACCTTCGTCGCCGGCAAGCGAAGGGTTCTTGAGACCGTCGCGGATACGCACTGGTGCGCGCGGGTTGCCGAGCCAGGAAAAGGCGTAGCGCTTAGGACGCTATCCCGTAGGGGTCCGCCGGTTCAAATCCGGTCCCGCGCATTTCTGCTGCGAGCGATACGCGAGCAGCGAAATCGCCAGCGGATTTGAACCCTGGGAGTCGCGCGCAACGAAGTGAGCACGTCTCCCTCCAGTTCAAATCCGGTCCCGCTGCTGGCCAATTCTCGTGCGGTACAGTTCCGAGTGAAACGACTCTGGGAAGCCGAACGCCCCCGAGCGACGACAGCCCGTTCGACGCCGGAGTAGTCAAGGATTCCCACAGGGTAGGAACCGCGACCACCCCTTATTACACGGGTACTCGAAGGTGTAGCTGAGGCAACTACAATGCCAGTCTCCGATGCGCTCGATGATTCGTCTGTCCAGCCCGCTCACGCGGATCTCCTCGACCTCTACTGCGCGGTCGACGACGAGGACGACCCGACGCAGGTCACGATTTACAGCGAGCGTGACGGCGAACTTCCGACCCACTGGATCTCGATGGACGTCGAGCACGCCGTCGCGCTCGACGAGATGGTGTGAGCGGCGGCGGTCCGCAGCGACGGAGTCCGTTTTACAATACTAAGAGACGGGAGCGACGGCTATCGCGTCGGTGCGGCGGGTCCGGACGGACCCAGACGTGACTGGTCGAGTAGCGTCGGAAGCAAATTTGCGTGGGTGCAGTCCCAAGGGGAGTGCACCTGCACTCAGAGAGTGCGTGGGACCGGATTTGAACCGGCGGACCCCTACGGGACAGCGCCCTCAACGCTGCGCCGTTGGCCTGGCTTGGCTACCCACGCGCGCTCTGTCTTACTGCGTTACATCGTTCCCCGTGGGCCAATAAAAGCGCTTTCGTTTGCGCCGCGCCGCGGGATAGTGTGGCACTCTCTCGAACCGGACGTTTGAAATACCACGAAACCGCTACCGGGGGCATGGCCAAATACTCGACCGGCAGCGGTGGCGACAGCGCCGGCGGGAGCTGTGAACTCTGTGGCAGTGAAGGCGGGGATTTGCAGACCGCCAACGTCGCGGGTGCGACCCTCCAGGTTTGCGACAGCTGTGCGCGCGACCACGGTGAGAACGAGCGAACGGACACGGGCGGCGGCTCGTCAGACGAGCAGAAGCGGCGGCGCAAGGCCGCACAGAACGCCGCTCGGATGCAGGACGCACAGAAGGGCGACGCCTCCCACTGGGAGGACGGCGCGGACTACGACGACGACCAGTTGCCGTACCTCGTCGGCGGCTACGGAGAGCGCGTGACCGAGGCGCGACAGGACGAGGGCCTCCAGACCAAGGAGCTCGCGGACGAACTGGACCTCGACGAAGCGGACATCCTCGCCGTCGAGCAGGGCCGCGCCACGCAGGCGAACGTGGGCGGGTCGACCATCAGGGCGCTCGAACAGCGCCTCGACGTGGAGCTCGTCGAGTCCAGCTGACCCCGATAATTTTGCCGCGTCCGTCCGTAGCGGCCGTATGGACCTCTCCGCCGAGCAGCGGGCGATTCGCGATACCGTCCGGGAGTACGCCGTCGACGACATCCGGCCGGTGGCCGCCGCGGCCGACCGCGAGCAGTCGTTTCCCGAGGACGTGTGGGACGGCCTCGCCGAAATCGGCGTCACCGGCCTGACGACGCCGGCGGCCTACGGCGGTTTCGACGCCGACGAGACGACCTACGCGCTGGTCAACGAGGAGCTCGCCTACGGCTCGCTGGCGGTGGCGACCGCGCTGTCGGTCCACTGTCTCGCCACCTCGTGTATCGCCGCGTTCGGGTCCGAAGGCGTTCGAGCGGAGTGGCTGCCCGAGATGGTCGACGGCCGCCCCGTCGGCGCGTTCGCCCTCTCGGAGCCCCAGGCCGGGTCGAACCCGCGCGGGATGACGACGACGGCGCGACGCGAGGGGGACGAGTACGTCATCGACGGCGAGAAGCAGTGGATCACCAACGGCGAGCGCTCGGGCGTCGTCGTGGTCTTCGCGAAGGCCGACCCCGACGACGACGGCTCCATCACGCAGTTCCTCGTGCCGAAAGACGCCGACGGGCTGACCGTCGGGAAGAAAGAGGAGAAGCTGGGCCTGCGCGCGAGCGACACGACGGCGCTGCAGTTCGACGGCGTCCGGGTGCCCGAGCGCTACCGGCTGACCGAGGAGGGGGCGGGACTGGCCGCGGCGCTGTCGGTGCTCACCACCGGTCGCGTCGCCATCGCCGCCCAGGCGGTGGGACTCGCGCAGTCGGCGCTGGACGAGGCGGTCGAGTACGCCCAGGAGCGCGAGCAGTTCGACCGACCGATCAGCGAGTTCCAGGCCGTCCGGCACAAGCTCGCGGACATGGCGACGCGGGTGCAGGCGTCGCGGCTGCTGACGTGGGAGGCCGCGCGGACGCTCGAACGCGGCGACGACGCCCGAGCGGCGGCGAGCATGGCGAAGTACTTCGCGAGCGAGAGCGCCGTGGACGTGAGCAACGAGGCGGTACAGATACACGGCGGCTACGGCTACACGACCGACTACCCGGTCGAACGCCTCTACCGCGACGCGAAGGTGACGACCATCTACGAGGGGACGACCGAGATTCAGAAGAACATCGTCGCGGACGACCTGCTGGAGTAGCCGTCGTCGACCGCGCCGGCGGTCGCGCGACGCGGGATGGACGAAGCGGTTTTGCGGTCGTCGGCCCTACGACCGAGCGTGACTCACGACGCCGTCATCTACGACCTGGACGGGACGCTCGTCCGCCTCGCCGTCGACTGGGACGCCGTCGCCACCGACGTGGCGAGCGTCCTCCGCGAGCGCGACGTGGACCCCGCCGGGCGGGGGCTGTGGGACATGCTACACCTCTCCGACGAGACCGGCCACCGCGACGCGGTGGAAGCGGCGATAACCGACTACGAGCGCGACGGCGCGCGGACTTCGGAGGCCCTGCCGCTCGCGGAGGGGCTGCCCCACGGCGTCCCGGTCGGCGTCTGCTCGCTCAACGCCGAGGTGGCCTGTCGCCTCGCGCTGTCCGTCCACGACATCGACGACTACGTCGGCCCCGTCGTCGGCCGCGACTCGGTCGGGTCGTCGAAGCCCGACCCCGAAGGGTTGCTGGTCGTCGCCGACGAGATGGGCGTCGACCCGGCTGACGCGGTGTTCGTCGGCGACTCGGAGAGCGACCGGACGGCGGCGCGGCGGGCCGACATGCACTTCGCGTGGGCGAGCGAGTTCGATCAGCGCCGGTACCGCGCGTAGAGATAGGCACAGACGGCCGTCACGAACCAGACGAGCGCGCCGACGCGGACGGCGAACAGCGCCCGCGCGGTCCACGTCTGGAGCGAGATACCGACCGAGGCGAGGACGACGATGGGCGACCCGACGAGGATGGTCGTCACGAACGTCGTCTGCATGACCCAGCCGAAGTCGACGCCGTCCGGGTTCGTTTTCTCGACTGCTGGCACGCCTCCGACTACTTCGACCCCCGGCAAGCACCTTGCGGTTTCGCCGCCCGGGTCGAACGTACACGACCGGACCGGGAACCCGAACAGGTAAGGAGCCGGCGCGCCCCCGCACGGACATGCCAACGGTTCGGGACCTGCAAGCGATGGCCGGCGAGGAACCGATCACGATGCTGACGGCCTACGACGCCGTCACCGCGAGCATCGTCGACGACGCGGGCGTCGACAGCATCCTCGTCGGCGACAGCATGGGCAACGCCGTCCTCGGCTACGAGGACACCCTCCCGGTGACGCTCGACGAGGTGGCCTCGCGCGTCGGGGCCGTCGCGCGCGGCGCGGACGACGCGCTCGTGGTCGCCGACATGCCGTTCCTCTCGTTCGGGGCCGACGCGGCCGAGAGCGTCGAGAACTGCGGTCGGATGCTCAAAGAGGAGGGGGCCAACGCCGTCAAACTCGAATCGGGACCGCACACCGTCGACCTGACCGAACGGCTCACCGACCTCGGGATTCCGACGATGGCGCACCTCGGTCTCACGCCCCAGAGCGTCAATCAGACCGGGTACACCAGACAGGCGACGGACCGCGAGGAGGCGGAGGAAATCCTCGACCTCGCGCGCGAGCACGAGGCCGCGGGCGCGTTCGCGCTCGTCCTCGAACACATCCCGGCGAACCTCGCCGGGCAGGTGACCGAGGCCGTGGACATTCCGACCATCGGCATCGGGGCCGGCGGCGACTGCGACGGACAGGTGCTCGTCTTCACCGACGTGGTGGGGCTGTCTGCGCGCAGTCCGCCCTTCGCGGAACAGTTCGGCGACGTGCGAAGCGAAATCGCGGGCGCGGTCGGCGAGTACGTCGACGCCGTCGAAGACGGCGACTTCCCCGGCGAGGAACACAGCCACACCGAGGACGAACTCGACGACCTCTACTGACTGTTCACTGGGCCGTCGCGGTCGGGGTGCCGGCCGCTTCGGTTCGATTTTCGGTTGCTTCGGTCTGGTTCTCGACCCACGCGTCGTAGGCGGTCTGGTTCTTGACGACGACGGTGGCGTTCATCCGACTGTGGCCAGACCCGCACAGCTCTGCGCAGTAGAGGCGGTACTCGCCGGGTTCAGTGGGGTGGGTCCGCGCGGTCAGCGTCCGACCGGGGAAGATGTCCTGCTTGACGCCCAGGTCCGGGATGTAGAGCGAGTGTATCACGTCGGCGGTTCTGAGCCGGAAGGTGACGTTTTCGTTCGCCGGGATGACCAGTCGCTCCTCCGTCGTCACGTTCGCCTCGGGATAGGAGAACTCCCAGCCCCACTGGTAGGCCAGCACCTCGACCTCGTGGTCGTCGGCGAAGGCGTCGCCCGGCGTCGAGGCCTGAGCCGCGGCAGGCGTGATGTAGGGGTTCGCCATGACGACGAACGCGGAGATGCCGACGAAGACGAGGATCGCGCCCGTCGCGGCCGTCCAGGTGATTTCGAGTGCGGGGTCGTCGACGGTCGGGCTCGGGTCGTCGTTGTCGCGAAAGCGGTAGATTGCGTAGACGAGCGTCAGTTCGACGAACAGCGCGAGCGGCAGCGCGACGTACAGCAACTGTGCGTTGAGTTCGTCGATGGCGGCCCTGTTGACCGACTGGGCGGCGGCGGGCGCGGCGAGCGCCGAGAGACCGGCCGCGAGGAGGCACAGCCGAAACAGGCTCCGTCGGAGACGCATTACCTGGTAGTTCCAAGCGCGCTGTCAAATAACTTGGCCAGACGGGACGGGCCGGTCGGGGGCGCGCCCGGTTTCGGTTTCCCGCGTAGTTTTATACCCGTGCGACTGTCAGGTTCCGGTAATGTGTCGCGTGACTGGAACGGGAACTGACTCACCGCTGGGACGGCCGCAGGTATGCTGAACAGGGCCGCCGTCGAGGGAACGGCGCTCGCGCTCCTCGCGCTGTCGATAGCGTTCGTGTGGGTCCGACACCGCAGGGCGTCGCGGCCCGAGAGCGACGGGGGCTACACCACCCGCGAGGAGGTCCGCTACGAGATCGGGCGGGTCCAGTCGGCGGCGTACCGCTGGCTGACGACGACCAACCACCGCGACATCGGACTGCTGTACATCGCGTTCGGGACCGTCGCGGCGCTGTGGGGCGGCATGGACGCGATGATGCTCCGGACGGAACTGCTGACGCCGCCCGCGGACATCTGGACGCCGGAGACCTACAACGCGCTCTTTACCACGCACGGCCTGACGATGCTGATCTTCTTCGTCCTGCCCGTGTTCTTCGGCATCGGGAACTACGTCCTCCCGCTGCTCATCGGAGCCGACGACATGGCGTTCCCGCGGGTCAACGCCGTCGGCTTCTGGCTGCTGCCGCCCGCGCTCGTGCTCGTCCGGATGGGACTGTTGATCCAGGTGACCGGCCAGGTGCTCAACCTGTTCCTGCCCGAGGAGACGATCCGCTTCTTCCTGACCGTCCGCGAGGTGAGCGTCGGGTGGACGCTGTACGCGCCGCTGTCGGTCCAGCAACCGAACCCGCAGATCGACCTGCTGTTGCTCGGCCTGCACCTCTCGGGCATCGCGACCACCGTCGGGGCGATCAACTTCATCGCCACCGTCGCCTACGAGCGCGCCGAGGGCGTGACCTGGGGGAACCTCGACATCTTCTCGTGGAACATGCTCGTCACCAGCGGACTCGCGCTGTTCGCGTTCCCGCTACTGGGGAGCGCCCTCGTCATGCTCCTGTTAGACCGGAACCTCGGGACGACGTTCTTCGCCACGCAGGGCGGCGGCCCCATCCTCTGGCAGCACCTGTTCTGGTTCTGGGGGCACCCGGAGGTGTACATCCTCTTCCTCCCGGCCACCGGGCTGATGAGCACCATCCTGCCGAAGTTCGTCGGCCGGAAACTGTTCGGCTACCAGTTCATCGTCTACTCGACGCTCGGACTGGGCGTCCTCTCCTTTGGCGTCTGGGCCCACCACATGTTCACGACGAGCGCGGACCCGCGAATCAAGCTCTCGTTCATGGCCGTCTCCATCGCCATCGCGGTCCCGAGCGCGATCAAGATATTCAACTGGATCACGACGATGTGGGACGGCGACATCCGGATCACCGCGCCGTTCATCCTCTGTGCCGGCGGCATCTCGACGTTCATCGTCGGCGGCGTCACGGGCGTGTTCCTCGCCGTCATCCCCATCGACGTGCTCTACCACGGGACCTACTACGTCGTCGGGCACTTCCACCTCATCGTCGTCGGCATCATCCCGTTCCTGATGATCGCGGCGAGCTACTACTGGTACCCGCTCATCACCGGCCGGTGGTACGACACGCGGCTGGCGAAGTTCCAGTCGCTGCTCATCGTCTTCGGCTCGTTCGTGACGTTCATGACGCTGCTGGTCATCGGCGGGCTGGGACTGCCGCGCCGGCAGGCCATCTACCCGGCGGAGTACCAGTTGGCCCAGCAGATCGCGACCGTCGGGGCGTACATCGTCGGCCTGAGCGCGCTGCTGTGGCTGTACAACATGCTCGCCTCCTACTGGCAGGGAGCGCCGGTGTCGACGACGGACCCGTGGGGCCTCAAGCGCACCGGACAGTTCACCCGCGAGTGGCAGTGGTTCGAGAAGCGGATGATCGAGCGCTACGACATGGAGCCGAGCGAACCGGAGACGCGGCGGCGCTCGTACGCGCCCGAGGGCGAGCCGACGGGGCTAGCCGGCGGCGTCGGGACGGTGGCACAGACCGTCTCGCGCAACGCCTGGATGGCTGCCGTCGGCGGGTTCGTCGGGACGGTGCTGATGAGCGGCGGCCTCGTCACGGCGATTCTCATCGGCGTCCTCGACCCCGCCTCGTTCGGCGAGATATCCGAACTGGTCGGCCTGGGCGCGAACCAGACCGTGGGCGCGGTCCTGTTCCTCGTCGGCGGGACCGTCACGTGGCCGCTGATCTTCCTGGCCTTCTCCGAGTACCTGCCCGGACGCCTGCTGTTCGAGACCGGACTGGTGTTCGCGACGATCATCTCGAGCGGGTTCGCCATCGCCTTCTACACCGGCCAGAGCGGACTCGCCCTCGTGGGGTATCTCACCTTCGTCCTCGTCTCCCACTGGGCGTACGGGCTCGGCCTGACTGTGACGTTCCAGTTCCTCAAGTCAGACGAAGCGCTCCGGTCCGACGGAGGGGCGTTCGGGCGATGAGCTCGGGGTCGCAGTCGACCGTCTTCCAGTACGTCGCGCCGTTCGTCGGCGTGTTGCTCATCGCCGTCGGCATCGCCGGCGCGGTCCCCGGCGGCTACGCCATCCTCGAACCGGACCTGGAGAACTGCGGGAACCCGACCATCGGCGTCGAGTCGCCCGAGATGACGGCCGAGCGCTTCGGCGGCGAGACGCCGCGACCGCGCGTCGCCCGACTCGCGTTCGAGGACCTCTCCGAGGCCGAACAGACCGCGTTCCGCGAGGCGCTCGACGACGCCGTCGGCGAGGCCCAGGTCGTCGGCGCCGTGCCCAACGCCGACGCGTTCCGCCGCGGAGCCGTCGTCTCCTACCAGGGCGAGGACCACTACGTGACCATCGTCGCCGAGAACACCTGCTTCCAGGCCGCGCCGCTGCAGTTCCCGCTTGGCGTGTTCGCCATCGCGCTGGGCGTCCTCGGCATCTTGACGCCGCCGCTGTACCGGCGGCTCATCAGACTGGAACAGCGGGCGAAGCGGTCCGAGTGAACGCTCGCTAGAGTTCCGCGCCGACGTACAGCACCGCGACCAGGAACACCCAGACGAGGTCGACGAAGTGCCAGTACAGCGAGGTCGTCCGGATGGCCGCGTCGCGGTCCGGGCCGTAGTGCCCCCGGAGGGCGCGGGCGAACGCGATACCGAGCAGCACGACACCTAGCGAGACGTGCAGGCCGTGCAGGCCGGTCAGGCCGAAGAAGGCGCTCGCGAACACGCCCGAGGAGAGCGTGAAGCCCTCGCCGACGACGAACTCGTAGTACTCCAGCACCTGGCCGCCGAGGAAGACGACGCCGAGCAGGAGCGTCGCGCCGAGCAGGCCGAGAAAGCGCCGCCGGTTCCCGCGTTCGAGCGCCTCGTGACCGTAGTGGAGCGTGACGCTGCTGGCGAGCAGCAGGGCGGTGTTGACCGCGACGAGCGAGCCGAGCAGGTGCGGGAGGTGGGCCGGCGGCCACGCGCCGGCGCGGACGAAGGCGTAGTAGACGAACCCGGCGGCGAACGTCGCCACGTCCGAGATCAGAAACAGCACCATCCCGCCGGTGTAGACCTCCGACCCGGGTCCCGCGTGCCCCGCGAAGTAGTCCGCGACGAACGCCTCGTTGGCCCAGCCCGCGAGCCCGCCGACCAGTCCCAGCGCGCCGACGCTCCCGAGGACGAGCGGGACGATAGTGGGGACGAGCGTCAGCCCGACGAACGCGAGTCCGACGCCCAGATACAGCGACGCGGCTCCGAGCGCCGCGACGATGGGCCAGCGGCTCCGGTGTTCGTGGCCCTCGTCACCGGCGTGCTCGGCGGCGACTTCAGTCGTCTCTGCCATGCGAGGGCGTAGCGGCGGGGCCGGTAAAACGATACCCCCGAGCGGTCGGGCCACCCGAATCTTTATCCCACCGTCAACCGACACCGGAAGTGTGGTTTACGAGACGGGCAACCGAACGGTAGACGAGGCCGTCGCTCGCGTGCTGGACGGCGAGCGCCTCGACCGCCGGGACGGACTGGCGCTCATCGCACAGTCGGTCGACGCGCTCGCGGCCGGGGCCGACTACGTCCGCACGCGCCTCGGCGACGACACCGTCGACGCGTGTTCCATCGTAAACGCGAAGGCCGGCGACTGCGCGGAGGACTGCGGCTTCTGCGCCCAGTCGGTCCACTTCGACACCGGCATCGACACCTACGGCTTCCTCGGCCCGGAGAAGATACTGGAGGCCGCGAAGCGCGCCGAGCGCGACGGCGCACAGCGCTTCGGCATCGTCGTCGCCGAGAAGGGCGTCTCGAAGGAACGACGCCCCGAGGAGTGGAACGAAGTCCTCGAGGCCATCCGCCTCGTGCGCGACGAGACGGACGTGGAGGTCGACGCCAGCCTCGGCATCCTCACGGAAGAGGAGGCCGCCGTCCTGGCCGACGAGGGGCTGAATCACTACAATCACAACATCGAGACCTCGCCGCGGTACTTCCCGGAGGTCGTTCAGACCCACACGTTCGAGAAGCGGGTCGAGACGCTCCGGGTCGCCAAGGAGGCCGGCATGGACCTCTGTGCCGGCGTCATCCTCGGGATGGGCGAGTCGCCGACCGACAGGGTCGACGCGGCGATGGCCCTCCAGGACATCGGCATCTCCTCGCTCCCGGTCAACATCCTGAACCCGGTGGCGGGGACGCCGATGGCCGAACAGGGGCTCCCCGACATCACGACCGAGGAGGTCGTCAAGACCATCGCGGTGTACCGACTGCTCCACCCGGAGGCCCGCGTGCGCCTGACCGGCGGGCGCGAGGTCAACCTCGACACGGACGGGCAGGTGGCCGCGCTGGAGGCCGGCGCGGACGGCATCCTCACCGGCGACTACCTCACCACCGAGGGCCAGTCGGCGGCCGACGACCTCGAAATCGTCGCGGAGGCCGGACTGGAGCCAAACACCGAGGCCAACGACTTCGACCCCGAGGCGGTCAAGGAGCGCGCGAGCGACGACGCACAGACTGAAACCGAGACGGCGGCGGGAACGGCACAGAGCAACGCGGAACTCAAATCCGACGATTGACATGGACGACGTACGATTCGCGGTTCTCGGAACGGGTGGCATCGGCCGACGAACGCTCGACGTGTCGCGGCACAAGGACGGTCTCACGGCGGTCGCGGCGTGCGACCGCAACGGCGTGGCCGTCGACCACGGCGGCCTCGACGTGGACGAACTGCTCGAGGCGACGGAGGGGAACATCGCGAGCGGGCCCGACGACGCGTCCGGGACGACGCCCGCGACGCCGACGGACGACTACGCCTCCGACGGGGGCGCGGCCGCGGCGGCGTCCGACGGCGTGAAACGGCACGGCGAGGGTGCCGGCGTCGTCGCCAGCGAGCAGGGCGAGCCGACGGAGACGCCCATCGACGACGTAATCGCGGAGAGCGACGCTATCGACGCCGTGTTGGTCGCGCTCCCGAACCTCGAACACGACTTCATCCCGCGCGTCGCCGAGCGCTTCGCCGACGCGGGGTACGAGGGCGTCCTCGTCGACGTGCTCAAGCGCTCGCGCGTCATCGGGATGCTCGACGACCGCGAGGAGACGCTGAAGGAATCGGGCATCACGTTCGTCTGCGGGGCGGGCGCGACGCCGGGATTCCTGACCGGCGCGGCCGCGCTGGCCGCCCAGTCGTTCGTCGAGGTCGAGGAAGTCGAAATCTGGTGGGGCGTCGGCCTCAAATCCGGCTACGAGGACAACCGCGGGACCGTCCGCGAGGACATCGCGCACCTCGACGGCTACGACATCGAGACGGCCCGCGAGATGAGCGAAGACGAAATCGAGGCGCTCATCGACGAGCACGACGGCGTCCTGGAGTTCCACGACATGGAGCACGCCGACGACGTGCTGCTGGAGCGCGCGGGCATCTGCGACGCCGACGACGTGCACGTCGGCGGCGTCCTCGACGTGCGCTCCGACGAGAAGCCCACCACCACGACGGTCAGCGTGACCGGGACGACCTTCGACGGCGAGACGGGGACCAACACCTTCGAACTGGACGACGCGACCAGCATGGAGGCGAACGTCAACGGCCCGGCGCTGGGCTACCTGAAGGCCGGCGTCCGCAACAACCGCGCGGGTCACTACGGCGTGTTCGGCCCCGCCGACCTCATGCCCGGGTTCTGAGGCGACGCGGACGCATCTCATGACCCACGGATTCGACCTCGACGGGAGACTCGACCAGCGCGAGGACCGCGACCTCCGCCGCCACCTGGACGTGGCGGAGGCCGTCACGGCGCGAACGCGGTTCGCCGACGACCCGAAGGGCGACCCGCCGGACTTCGGCGAGGAGGCCGTCGTCTTCGCGTCGAACAACTACCTCGGCCTCGCCGACGACGGGCGCGTCCAGCAGGTGGCCGAACTGGCCGGGCGGACCGTCGGGACCGGCGCGGGGGCCTCCCGACTGGTCACCGGCGATACGCACGTTCACCGGGCGCTCGAACGCGACCTCGCCGCCTGCAAGGGCGCGGAGCGCGCGCTCGCCTTCTCGTCGGGCTACGCGGCCAACGTCGGGACCATCGACGCGCTCGCTCCGGACGTGGTGTTCTCGGACGAACTGAACCACGCCTCGATCATCGACGGCTGTCGCGTCGGCGCGGCCGAGACAGTGGTGTACGACCACTGCGACGCCGACGACCTCCGCGCGGAGATGGCGGCGCGAGCGAACGAAGCGACTGACGAAACGGCCGACGAGCGGTGGCTGGTCGTCACCGACTCCGTGTTCTCGATGGACGGCGACGTCGCTCCGCTGTCGGCCGTCTGCGACGCCGCCGACGAGTTCGGCGCGTGGGTGATGGTCGACGAGGCCCACGCGACGGGCCTGTTCGGCGACGGCGGCGGCGTCGTCCAGCGCGAGGGGCTGAGCGACCGCGTGGACGTGCAACTGGGGACGCTCTCGAAGGCGCTGGCGAGCCAGGGCGGCTACGTCGCCGGCGACGAGGCGCTCGTGGAGTACCTGCTGAACGCCGCGCGGTCGTTCGTCTTCTCGACCGGGCTGTCGCCGCCTAACGCCGCGGCGGCCCGCGAAGCGCTGCGAATCGCCCGCGAGACCGACCGCGCCGACGACCTCTGGGACACCGTGGCGACGTTGCGCGACGGCCTCGAGGGGATGGGCTACGAGGTCCGCGGCGAGACGCACATCCTCCCGGTGCTGGTCGGCGACCGCGGCGACGCCGTGGAACTGGCCGACCGGCTGGAAGCCCGCGGCGTCGTCGCCCCGGCGATTCGGCCGCCGACGGTCCCGGAGGGTACGTCACGGATTCGCGTCGCACCGATGGCGACCCACACCGCCGACGACGTCGCGCGGTGTCTGGACGCGTTCGGGGAGGCCGGCGAGGAGGTGGGCGTGCTGTGACCGGCGACGCTAGCGGACCGGACTCGTCCGTCGAACACACCGTCGGCGACGGCGTCTTCGTCGTCGGGACCGACACCGGCGTCGGCAAGACCGTGGTGACGGCGGGCCTGACCGCCTGGCTCCGCGAGCGCGGCCGGGACGCCGTCGCGGTCAAGCCCTGTCAGACCGGACACCCGCCGGACGACGACGCGGCCGTCGTCGCGTCGGTCTGTGGCACCGACGACGCCGCGGTCTGTCTGCGCCGCCTCGAACCGCCGCTCGCACCCGCGGTCGCCGCGGCGGAGACCGACGACTCCCTCGCCTACGACGACATCCTCGCCGGCGTCACCGACGTCGTCGAATCGCGCGAGACGGCCGTCGTCGAGGGCATCGGCGGCCTGCGCGTCCCGCTCGCGGACGGGAGGGAAGTGCTAGACCTCGTGGCGGACGCGGGGCTCCCGGCGCTCGTCGTCGCCCGGTCGGACCTCGGCACGCTGAACCACACGGCGCTGACCGTCCGAGCGTTGCGGAATCGAGGCGTCCCCGTCGTCGGCGTCGTCTGTAACGAGTACGAGGGAGAAACGACCGCAGAGCGGACCAACCCGGCCGTCATCGAGCGGATGACCGACCGTCCGGTGTGGACCGTCCCGCCGCTAGACGTCGCGCCGAACGAGCGCGTCGTCGACGGGATTCGGGAGAATCTGCCGGCGTCGCTGCTGGGTGCGACTGGGGAGTGAGCGGAATCGCTACGACGAATACGGTCGTCTGAAGGGGATAGGACGGGGGAGTGCCCCCGAACGTGTGACACTACGGAGCCGTGAGGCTCCACCCATTACTAAAACGCCGATGACTAAAATACCAGGGCACGTTTCATTTGGAGATTTCGGGTAATTCGGCGAGACTCTCTCGGTAGGAGCCGACTACCTCGCAACCGAAACCGAGGACCTATAGCTCGACAGACAGGAGCTCGGAGACGTCGACGCCGTCGTCGAGTAGTTCACGCATACGGTCGACGGTGGCCTCGTTCCGGGTACGCCCGGTCCGGAGCACCTCTTCGACTCGGTCGATGGTGGTCCGAGTGTCGGACTGAACTGACAGGATCGGGACGTTCCGCTCGGCCGCGCGCCCGACGACGGCGCTCGCGGGCTGGAACCCGCCCGTGAGCAGTAAGGCCTTGACGCCGGAGGCTTCGAGCGCCGCGGTCTGGACCTCCGAGCGGTCGCCGCCGGTCACGACGACGGCGTCGCGCGTCCGTCGGAAGCGGTCGAGCGCGCTGCTCCCGCTCATCGCGCCCACGCTGAACCGCTCGATGTGCACGTCGGTGTCGGCCTCGGCGGTGAGGACGTCCGCGCCGAGGCTCCGGGCGAGGTCGTCGACGGTGACGCCGGCGAGCGAGCGGTCCCGGGGCAGGATGCCGTGGACGGGCGCGCCCTCGCCCTCGAGGAACGGGACCACGTCGTCGGCGAGTTCGTCGACCGTCGCGTCGGTGATGCCGTTGAACAGGACGCCGGCCAGCCGGTCGCCGAGCGACCGCGCGGCCGCCAGAATCTCGTCCGTGTCGCTCGGCGTGGCGTAGTCCGAGACCAGCAGCACGCGGGCGTCGAGCAGTTCCGCGATGTCGGCGTCGGTGAGGCCCACGATGCTCCCGGTCGAGAGGCTGTCGCTCCCCTCGACGAGCAGCAGGTCGGTCCCCTCCGCACAGACCGCGGCGCTGTCGGCGACGCGCTCGCGGAGTTCTTCGGAGTCCTCGCGGCCGCGGATGGCCTCCTGGATGAACGTGGGGGAGTAGACGATCGGCTCCATCTCGTGGATCTCGGTGTCGAGGTCCAGGAGTTCGCGGGCGAGCATCGGGTCCTGGTCTCTGGTCTTCCCGACGGCGCTCTGGAGGCGCGTCCCCTTCGGTTTCATGTAGCCGACGTCGTGGCCCGCCTCGCGTGCGCGAGTTGCCAGCGCGAGCGTGATAGCCGTCTTGCCGATACCTTCCTCCGTTGACGTGACGAGTAGCGTGTTCGTGTCGGTCATAGTTCCTCCTGGTCGAGGGTGAGCCGCAGGTCGACCGCCTGGACCCCGTCGGGCGTCGCGACGAGGGGGTTGATGTCGAGTTCGACGATGGCCGGGAAGTCGGTGACGAGCTGGGAGAGGCGCTGGACGGTCTCGACGAGGGCGGCCTCGTCGACGGGGTCTCGCCCTCTCGCCCCGCGCAGCAGCGGGGCGGAGTCGATGTCGTCGAGCATCCCGCTCGCTTCCGACTCGCTCACCGGGGCGACTCTGACAGTCGTGTCTTCGAGCACCTCGACGAAAATACCACCGAGGCCGAACAGCACGAGCGGGCCGAACTGCGGGTCCCGGTTCACGCCGAGGATGGTCTCGACGCCGCTGTCGAGGTCGATCGTCTCCTGGACCTGCACGCCCAGTATCGTCGCGTCCCGCTGGTAGTTTCGCGCCCTGACGACGAGGTCCTCGTAGGTGTCGCGCACGTCCTCGACGGAGACGCCGACCTCCACCCCGCCGATGTCGGACTTGTGCAGGATGTCCGGGCTGACGATCTTCATCACCACGTCGTCGCCGATGTCTTCAGCAATTGCCTCCGCTTCGGTGGGCGAGGAGACCACGGACCCCCGCGGCGTCGGGATTCCGTACGCGTCGAGGAGGTCCATCGCCTCGACGCCGAGCCGGTTCGAGTCGCGCCGTGCGGCGTCTTCGAGAATCTCGCGGGCGCGCTCGCGGTCCACGTCGAAGGTCGTCGGCTCCTCGTAGGTCGTCGACTTGATCTCGCGGTAGCGCCGGAGCGCGTCCAGACTCCCGACCGCGCGCGCCGGGTCGAAGTAGTTCGGGATGCCGGCCTCGCCGAGGATCGCCGCGCCCGCGCCGACCGACTTCCCGCCCATCAGCGTCGCCGCGACGGGCGTCTCGAAGCGCTCCTGGGCCGCCGCCACGCGCTCCGCGAGGTCCTCGAAGGACAGCACCGCGGTCGGACAGGCGACGACTGCTGCCATCGAGACGTTGTCGTCGGCCAGCACGATCTCAAGCGCCCGCTCGAATCGCTCGGCCGGGGCGTCCCCGATGATGTCGACGGGGTTGTAGATGTTGGCCTCGTCGGGCATCTCCTCGCGGAGGCGCTCGAAGGTCTCGTCACTGAAGTCAGCGAGTGAGAGGTCCGAGTCGCCGACGGCGTCGGTCGTCATCACGCCCGGGCCGCCGGCGTTCGTGACGATTGCGATCTCGTCGCCGTCGGGGAGGGGCTGGCCCGAGAGGATCTGTGCGTAGTCGAACAGCTCCTGAACGGACTCGACGCGGAGCGTTCCGGCCTTGTCCAGACCGGCCTCGTAGGCGCGCTCGGAGCCCGCCATCGCGCCCGTGTGGGAGGCCGCCGCGCTCGCGCCCGCGTCCGTGCGACCGGACTTGACGAGCACGATCGGCGTCTCCTGTGTCACCTCCTGGGCGGTCTCGACGAACGTCGTCCCGTCGTTGATGTCTTCGAGGTAACCCAGTATCACGTCGGTGTCGGGGTCCTCGCCCCACTCGGCGACGAAGTCGCCCTCGTCGAGCACCGCCTTGTTGCCCAGCGAGACGATGTCCTTGAAGCCGACGTCGCGCTCGGCGGCCCAGTCGAGGACGGCCGTGATGAACGCCCCGGACTGGCTCATGAACGAGATGCCGCCCTCGCTCGCCATCTCGTTGCCGAACGTGGCGTTGAGCCCGACCGGCGTCGACATCACGCCCAGGCTGTTCGGGCCGACGAGATTGAGGTCGTACTCGCGCGCGACCTCGCGGAGTCGGCGCTCGCGTTCGGCCCCGTCGCTGCCGGTCTCGCCGAACCCTGCAGTAATCACGACGACGTTTTCGATACCCGCCTCGCCGGCGTCCGCGATCACGTCGACCGCCACCGTCGGCGGCACGACGAC